>Ga0172381_10002148_pt1 | contig 22233 bp, 20 predicted proteins | sample Leawel6488metaG_FD_119754 | JGI IMG/M metagenome (GOLD analysis project Ga0172381, IMG submission 119754) | Leachate microbial communities from a municipal landfill in Southern Ontario, Canada - Leachate well 64-88 metaG | ecosystem: Engineered > Solid waste > Landfill > Unclassified | place...
AAGCTACCATACTGTATAACAAAGCATGGACAGAGGTCACTGCATATTAAACATTTTTAATTGATTTTAGGTATTTATTACTTAACTTGTAGTGTATAATTGTAGTATTAAGATATAAGGAGCAAGGTTTTGGGACTTGAAATTGGCGTTGATCTCGGTACATCATCAGTACTGATATACATTAAGGGAAAAGGTGTCGTTCTCAGAGAACCCTCTGTTGTCGCAAGGGATGAAAACGGTAAAATAAGGGCTGTCGGCGAGGATGCCAGATTGATGATAGGCAGAACACCTGCAAATATTGAAGCCATCAGGCCGTTAAGAGACGGTGTTATTTCAGATTATGAAGCCACCGAAGAAATGCTGAAGTATTTTATCAAGAAGGTTTGCGGACGGAAACTGCTCCTGTTCAAGCCAAAGGTGATGATCTGCGTTCCAAGCGGGATCACCGAAGTGGAAAGAAGAGCCGTAATAGATGCCGCTGATAAGATCGGTGCGAAGGAAGTATACATAATCGAGGAACCGATAGCTGCTGCAATAGGCGCAGGCCTTGATATTACCAAAGCATACGGAAGCATGGTGGTGGATGTAGGCGGCGGTACCACTGATATAGCTGTCATATCCCTTTGCGGTATAGTAAAAAGCAAATCGATCAAAATGGCCGGAGATGCATTCGATGAATGCGTGATCAGGTTCATGAGAAAGAAATACAGTCTTCAGATAGGCGAGAGAATGGCGGAGGAAATGAAGATCCGCATTGGCTGCGTTTATCCGAGGAAAGAAGAAGTATCCATGCAGGTCAGAGGCAGGAATCTCGTTCTTGGACTGCCACGGACTATAGAGATAACATCCTCAGAGCTTATGGAAGCTTTTGATGAAGTTGTGCAGCAGATAGTCGACGGCGTGAAATATGTACTGGAAAAAACACCTCCCGAGCTTTCTGCGGATATAGGAGACAGAGGTATAGTCCTTACAGGAGGCGGAAGCCTCATATACGGTCTTGACACCCTGTTATCCATTAAGACAGGCCTTGAAGTCACTGTTGCCGACGACCCGATATCATGTGTTGTTCTGGGTACAGGCGAAGCACTGGAAAATCTTGAAAAGATATTGCGGCTCAAGGTAGTCAAACAGGAAGAGAGGAGCAGAAGGTAATATATGAAAACTAAAGGGATCAGGCTTTATGGCGAAAATGATTTACGCCTTGACCAATTTGAACTTCCGGATATGAAAGATGATGAGATACTTGCAAAAGTTATAACAGACAGCATATGCATGTCTTCATATAAAGCAGCCGTACAGGGATCCAAACACAAGAGGGTACCGAAGGATATTGCGGAAAATCCTATAATAATAGGCCATGAGATGTGCGGCGAGATCGTTGAAGTCGGGAAGAAATATACAGACAAATACAAAGTCGGACAGAGATTCACGATGCAGACGAACCTGAATCATCCATCCAATATGTATGCTGCCCCCGGATATTCGTTCAGATATTGCGGCGGTACAGTACAGTATATGATAATATGCAGGGAAGTCCTTGAAATGGACTGCCTGCTGATCTATAACGGAGACGCATTCTATCAGGGTTCATTGGCTGAGCCGGTATCATGCATAATAGGGTCATTCTCGGCTATGTACCATACAAACAGGCTTGTATACGAACATAAAATGGGCATCAGGGAAGGTGGCAACATGGCCATCCTCGCAGGCGTAGGCCCGATGGGTCTTGGCGCGGTAGATTATGCCGTAAACCAGGAAAAAAAGCCGGCTCTTCTTGTAGTGACCGATATAGACGATTCCAGACTTAAAAGGGCATCTGAAGTATTTTCACCGGAATGGGCGGCAAAAAAAGGCGTGAAACTGATGTATGTCAATACCGGCAAGTCAGCTGACCCGGTAAAGGATCTAATGGATATAACGGAAGGCAGGGGATATGACGATGTTTTCGTGTTCGCGCCTGTAAAACCGGTTGTTGAACAGGGAGATAAGATATTAGGTTATGACGGGTGTCTAAATTTCTTTGCAGGACCGACAGATACAGCATTTTCCGCAAGCTTCAACTTCTATAACGTTCATTACAATTCCACTCATATCGTCGGAACAAGCGGCGGTAATACGGATGACATGAAGAAATGCATCAAAATGTGCGAAGAAGGAAAACTCAATCCCGCTGCAATGGTCACACATATAGGCGGACTGGACTGCGCAGCTGAAACAACGCTCAATCTGCCAAAGATTCCGGGTGGGAAGAAACTTATCTACACAGGCATAAAGATGCCCCTTACAGCTATATCCGATCTTCTTGAAAAAGGATATCCTGAACTTGCCGCGATCTGCAAAAACAACAAAGGATTATGGTGCGATGAAGCTGAGAAATATCTTCTATCCCACAGTGAGAAACTGTAACAGCAGAATTTATTATCATGAGCAGACCGTAAGGCCTGCTTTTTTTATATCCCTTTTTTAATGGTTTTATTGAGATTTTCCGATGCGATGATCATAAGAACGATGAATATGCTTATATACACCGGATACCACGCGGCATTTATATGCTGTGCGATGAGGCCGAAAAGCGGAGGCATGAATGTGGAACCCACATAAGCGCATGCCATCTGCATACCTATGACCGACTGTGAATTTTCAGCGCCGAAATTCTGCGGCGTGAGATGTATCATGCTCGGATATATAGGCGCACAGCCGAGCCCTACAGTGAAGAACCCTAAAAGGAGCGTAATGTCACTTATTGGGATGATCAGAAGAAGGATACCGGCTATTATCATGATCTGTCCGACCCGTATCATTTTGCGACCATCCATTTTCATTGATATGAATCCGGAGATGAAACGTCCGGCAGTTATACCGATATAAAAGAGGGAGACCCATTTTGCAGCGGTCGCAGGCGGTATGCCATGCGCATTGACAAGAAACGTACTTCCCCACAATCCTGTTGTTGCTTCAATGGAACAGTAACAGAAGAATGCCGTCAATGCGTACCCTGTGCCTTTTATCTTCAGGATTTCTTTAAATTCCAGCGGTCTATCGGAAGAAACGTTTTCGTTATACTGAAGAGACGATGCTTTTTTCCATAACGGCAATGCGGCAAATAGTACCGCAGCGAGTGTAAACTGTATGACGGCAACTATTCTGAATCCCCTGATCCATCCGTTTTCATCGTTAAGATACAGGGATATGATGTAAGGCCCAAGTGAAGCGCCTACTCCCCAGAAACAGTGGAGCCAGCTCATATGCATCGCTTTGTAGTGGAGAGCCACATAGTTGTTCAGCGCTGCATCGACTGAGCCTGCACCTAGTCCAAGAGGTATAGCGCATATGCAGAACCATAAGAAATCCTGCGCTACAGCGACTCCAAGCATCGCTAATGCCGTCATGGAAACGCTTACTGCCGTAACAAGCCCTGTTCCCAGTTTTCTGATAATCTTGCCGCTGAAAAAACTCGACAGTATAGTTCCGCAGGATATGATCATTGAAATGATCCCTGCATAAGACAGCTGCACGCCAAGCCCTTCATACATCGCAGGCCATGCGGCACCCATCATGGAGTCGGGCAGGCCGAGACTTATAAAAGCTATATATATGATGATGAGAAGCAGTATCAGCATTGTGTTCTTTCCTTTTTTATGACCTGTTTATTATATCACCGGCAGGTATCAATGGCCACGGGATCATACCTCAACTTTCTATGTGCGATAAGAGCCTTAAAAAGGACAACGGGATGCATATATTATACATATATAGATAGATAAGTACCGAATATAGTACAGGATAAGTGTTATCATCTGTTCATAAAGTAAAACATACATATGAAGGGGTGAGAAAATGAAAGCAATAAAAGAAAACAGGACAGCCTTTGCGCTGGCTATAATAGCAGGTTCAGCCGCATACTGGGCAATATCGGCTTCAGCCATAACGGATGCGGCGGATTTTACGATATTTCTTATCGGATATGTGATAACGATGATCCTGCTAATCACCGGATTCAGTGAGAGCGCGGTAAATAACGATCCGTACGTAAGAAAGCAGTTTACTGAGGATGCGCTTTCAATATGCCCTAAATGCGGAGAACAGCATATAAAGGTTTATCAGAAAAGCTATTTCAGCCGTACATTCGCACATATGATGAAATCAGGTTCCTTTGAATACACAGTTATGGTTGGGCAATGCCAGAAATGCAGACACCGCTGGTATGGCGGAACATACGGAAGAAACAGAAATGTGATCCCCCAATAAACATTTTCATTTATCTTTCCATTTTTACTTTTTTGATGATAAAATGGAACACAGATATATGGATCCGGAGGAATCAAATCAATGGATAGAAAAATGAACAAGACCGAATGGAGCTGGGTTTTGTATGATGTTGCAAATTCTGCTTTCACCATGCTTACAACAGCTCTTGTCCCTATTTATTTTGCCGCAATGGCCGCACAGGATACTTCGATCGGCGAAAGCCAGATAACAGGCCTGTGGGGAACTTCAAATTCTGTTGCAATAATCATACTTGCGCTTCTTTCCCCTATATTAGGTGCTCTGGCTGATTACAGGGGCATGAAGAAAAAAATGTTCGGCATTGCTCTGGGAGTGGGAGTATTCGGAGCATTTGCCCTTGCTTTCGTAAATACATGGCTGGCATTCCTTATCATCTATGTCATTGCGCGAGTGGGCTATTCTGCGACCAATGTTTTCTACGATTCCATGCTTACCGATGTCACCACAGATTCCAGAATGGATATGGTTTCATCAAACGGATATGCATATGGATATATAGGAAGCTGTATACCTTTCATAGCCTGTCTTGCGATATACATTCTCAAACCGTTCGGGCTCACAGAGACAAGCTCTCTGCAGGTCGCCTTTATAATTACAGGTCTATGGTGGTTTGTGATGTCTATACCTCTGTTCAAAAACTGCAGGCAGACATATTTCATAGAAAATAAAAAGGGAATAGTTAAAGATACGTTCATGAGGCTTGGAGAAACATTCAAAAACATCAAGTCCAAAAAGAATATATTCCTGTTCATACTTGCGTATTTCTTCTATATAGATGGCGTATATACCATAATCACAATGGCGACATCATACGGTACCGAGCTTGGGCTGGATTCAGTCAGCATGGTGCTTGCCCTGCTTCTTACACAGTTCGTAGCTTTCCCGTGCGCGATACTGGCAGGGAAACTCGGAACAAAGGTCGGTACATTGAAAATGATAAAGGTATATATAGGGATATATATTTTCGTCACCATCTTCGGATTCATACTCGGTTTTGTTAAGCAGGCATGGATGTTCTGGGTGCTTGCACTGATAGTAGGAATGGCGCAGGGCGGTATACAGTCGCTGTCAAGAGGGTTCTTTGGCAGAATAATACCTAAAAAGGAATCAAATGAATTTTTCGGTTTCTTCGATATATTCGGGAAACTGGCGGATATAATGGGACCGCTTCTGATCAGCATATTTGCTTTTGTCACGAAAGAGTCCAAATGGGGCATACTGTCTTTAGTGATTTTATTCGTTGTCGGTTTTGTACTGCTAAGCAGGCTTCCCAAAGGCTTCGGTGATGTCAGGACCGGGGGATCGGAAGTTGAGGTCGCACAGAAATAGTGTTTCAGGGATTCGGAAGAGGCAAAAAAAGTACAGCTAACAGTACTCAAAGATTGATCGCTTACTTCATAGTGCTTTTAGCGGTAGGGTTATTCATATATTTTAAGACGCCCTGGCTTGATCCATGGCTGGGAATAGAAGCAACGCCATCAGCGTTTGTGACCGGATCAGAAGGCATGTCCGTGCATTTCATAGATGTAGGGCAGGGTGACTGCATACTTATCACAGACGGTGAATACAACATACTGATCGATGCAGCAGACAGGGCGCACGATGAAGAGCTGCTTTCATATCTTGGATCCTGCGGTATAGATTCAATAGATATGTTCGTACTTACACATCCGCATGAAGATCATATAGGATCCGCATGTGATGTACTGGAGGATTATACGGTATCGCTTGTACTCAAGTCATCATATGTAATGGCATCAGACATATATGAGGATGTGGAAGCTATGATCGATGAGCTTGACATAACTGAAAAGGTACCGGTCTTCGGAGAGGTTTTCACATTCAATGACATGGTCTTCACAGTGGTCTCTGATCCAAGTATAGAATATGAGGAAGTCAATAACTATTCGATAATTTTGAAACTGGATCATGAAGGTAATACATTCCTGTTCACAGGAGATGCAGAGCGCGAGGCGGAGGTCGATCTGATCGGGAAGAATATAGATTTTTCCTGTGATGTTTTGAAAGTCGGGCATCATGGGGGAGCTACATCGACTCATGCCAATTTCCTTTTCAAAGCATCGCCTATATATGCTGTTATACAGGCAGGTGCAGACAACAGTTACGGACATCCCGACGATCTGATACTGTCAAGGCTTGAAACACAGAGTGTTATCGTATACAGAAATGATCTGTCAGGGGATATAATATGTACATCAACTGATGAAGGGATCGTGTTTGAATTCGAAAAAACAGTCCGTTAAGGAGGCAACATGCTTTACGACCTCAGTTACAGGATCGAAAACGGTATAAAGGAGTATCCCAATGACTCCAAGACTATTATCATTACGGATAAGGAATATATTAAAGACGGGTATAAACTAAGCACATATTCCACTTCTCTTCATACAGGGACCCATATCGACTTTCCGTCGCATCTGACAGATTCGGATAAAACGGCTCATGATTATCCTGTTTCAAGATTTACGGGAAGAGGCAGGATCATATGCGTTGAAGGCGTTAATGAAATAGGTCTTAAAAAGGAATTTGATGATATAAAAAAGGACGATATAGTGATACTTTACACAGGATTTGAAACGTATTATAAAAGAGAGAAGTATTTTGATGAGCATCCTGTCATAAGTGAAGAGCTTGCGTTATATCTGGTAAACAGGGGAATATCCATGATCGGATTCGATATGCCTTCATGTGACCGTTATCCTTTCCTGATACATAAGATTTTTCTTCGGAATGATATCCTTATACTTGAAAACCTTAGAAATCTTGAGGCATTATATGAAAAAATGAAAAGTTCAGAAAAACTCATCATATATGCTTTTCCTCTTGATATATACGCAGAAGCGTCACAAGTCAGAGTAATTGCAAATGTCACATAAATACAACAAATATCACATTTTTCATATAGTATGGCGGTGATTATAATGATAAGATGTAAGCAATACAGATATAATTATATATCGGTTATCGAAAGGGGCGGAGTATGAGAAGTTCAAAGAAGATAATATCCATGATTTTGATAGCGGTCGTTGCCATTGGGTTATGTGTTTCCCTAGTTGGTTGTAAAGAACCTGAAACAGTGACCTATCACATCACTAATACTACCGATATGGCAATGATCATGAAGCTGTTGAAAGATATAAAAGTAGTTGAAGATTATGGGAAAGTAGAACCCGGTGAAACGATCACTATTACCTGCACATTGACAAAAGAGGACAACGTATGGAAAGCCCTGGTAGCCGCTGCTGTTAGGGGACGTGAAGTTTTAGATCCGGCAGTATATACTGACGGCGGATATTATGACGTTGTACCTTATCAGACAGGTTCGTCAAGCTCTCTTAACTATAAGCTTGTACCTGGCGTAGCACCGACATCCGTTGCTGACTGATCAGTAAGAGTATTGACAACAAATGATCGTTCAGAGTATTTCAGGCATTGATTTAAAATTCGAAACAGACAGTAGGTTATTTTCATATAAGAGTGCTGATAAAGGCACTCTTTTTATGTTGGAAAAAGCCGATATAAAGAACGATGATGTCATACTCGATATTGGCTGCGGCTATGGGCTTGTTGGCATATACTGCGCGAAGAAAGCTGATCCTCGTAATATAACAATGACCGATATCGACCCCTCCGCAGTGGAATATGCGAGAAAAAACCTTGCCAATAACGGCATAACGGGCGTAACCGTCATTGAAAGCGATGCCTATAAAAACGTTGAAAGAAGCGATTATACCGTGATCCTGTCAAATCCTCCTTACCATGCGGATTTTTCAGTCCCGAAAGCATTTATTGAAGGAGGATACAGAAGACTCATCCCCGGCGGAAGGATGTATATGGTGACAAAAAGGCTTGAATGGTACAAAAGGAAATTCATATCTGTTTTCGGAGGAGTCAGGATCATAAGATGCGAAGATTACTATATTTTTATGGGCATCAGGAACGCCGAAAAGTACGGAATCTGATGTTGACATAAGCATTTTTAAGTAATAATATAAGACGGACGGAGGCTTAATAATGGAACACAAATTAGGAATAATCGGATATGGCGGAATGGGATCATGGCATCACAGAAATTCCGTAAAAGTACCCGGTCTGAAAGTAACGGGCGTATTTGATATTGATGAAAAAAGACTGCAGGCCGCTAAGGAAGGCGGACTCACAATATATACCGATGTGAAGGATTTTCTTGAAAAAGGTGATTTTGATATCGTTCTTGTATCAACACCGAATAATTTCCATAAATATTATGCTGTTATGGCTATGGATGCAAAAAAGAATGTCGTATGCGAAAAGCCTGTGGCATTGAACATAAGCGAACTTGACGAGATGATCGCTGCATCAAAGAGGAACAATGTACTGTTCACCGTCCATCAGAACAGAAGATGGGATAAAGACTACAGAATAGTAAAGAAGATACTGGAAGACGGTACAATAGGAAAACCATATACGATCGAATCGAGAGTGCACGGGCAGAACGGAGTCATGCACGGTTGGAGAGCATACAAGGTAGCAGGCGGCGGGATGCTTTATGACTGGGGCATACACATGATAGACCAGATGCTGTATATGGTAAAAGAACCTGTAACGGAAGTATACTGTCAGCTGTTTTCTGTCAAGACGCCTGAAGTTGATGATTATTTCAAGCTCATACTCAGATTTGAATCGGGACTGTCTGCCCAGATAGAGGTAGGTACATATTGTCTGGAGAAGATGCCCAGATGGTATGTCAATGCGGATCAGGGCTCTGTCATCGTAAAAGACTGGAGCTGTGAAGGTAAAATGACTAAAGCAAGCCAGATCGTAATGGAATGGGAACCCGAAATAGTACAGACTGTCGGAGGGCCGACAAGAACGATGGCTCCAAGGCCTAAGGAATCTCTCGAAGAATTACCATTACCTGAAATAACGAGCGAATGGGCTGAATACTATATGAACGTACTTGCATATCTTGAGGGCAGGGAAGAGATAAACGTAAAACAGAGCGAGATAAGAAGAGTGATGCAGGTAGTCGAAGCCGGATTCAGTTCCGACAGACTACACCAGAGCATAAAATGCAGAATATAAAGGAGAGAAAGAAATGAACGAAAAAGCTAACATTTTCATGATGTCCAATCAGAAGTATTTCGCTACGGATAAGCTATATGAAATAAGCGAAAGACTGAACTCCATGTCTGACGAGCAGATCCGCAGGTTCACTTATGTTGAATTCAAGGATCCGGTAACATATCTTTTGATTTCGATATTCATAGGTGAGCTTGGCATAGACAGATTCCTTATGAACGATATCGGAATGGGTATTTTGAAGCTTCTTACTGGCGGACTGTGCGGCATACTGTGGATATATGACATATGTACGATACAGACGAAAGTAAAAGAAATGAATTATGCCGAATTCATGAAGGTGGTTTGATAAGCGCCATTTTATATGGATCTTAAAATTCTTTTGATATATGTCGCTGCCATGGGAGTGACAGGTTTTATTCTCATGGGAGCCGACAAGAACAAAGCAGTCGCGAAAAGGTGGCGTATACCTGAGGCTGTTTATTTTGTTATCTCCGTTTTAGGCGGTTCCTTAGGCTGCTTTGCAGGCATATATGTATTCAGACATAAAACCAGGGATCCCAAATTCACCGTTGGTATCCCTGTTATAATTGTTTTGCAGGTTCTTCTTCTTATATCCCTTTATTAGATCATTCGAACACACTATGGCTTATCATTGTCCCATATTTTCTGCTGTTCCATTTTCTGCCGTTGATGCGTGCATATATCACCTGCATACGGCCTTTCACATATTCCGGTTTACCGGGGCAGAGGGGATAAAATCCAAGCATACTGAATATATACCATGCTGACATCGTCCCATTGTCTTCATCTCCCGGAAACCCGTCGGTGTGTGAAGTAAATGCTTCTTTACAGATACGCTGTACCCAGTAGTCAGTCATATGCTGGTTTCCAAGATATGCGAACATATACGGAAGATGGAAGCTTGGCTGATTGGATATGGCGCACTGGCCAAAATCCGCTGCAGCCATTTCGGTCATTTCATGTATCTCTCTTCCGTAACCTTCAGTGTAATAAAGAGGAGGGCAGTTGAACAGCTCAGTGAGCTTGCCAATGAGTTCTTCCTTGCCTCCGTATAACTTTGCCAGCCCGTCTATGTCATGAGGCACGGCAAATGAATTCTGCCATGCGCTGCCTTCGGTATAGTCCAGACCCCATCTGTATTTATTAAAATCTTTTCTGAAATTGCCTTCCCGGTCTTTTGCCCTCATGAAGCCTGTTTCCTTATCGAAAAGGTTTTTGTAGTTATATGAACGTTCTGTGTATGTTTTTACCAGATCCTCACGTCCCAGGATCCTGGCTACAGTGGCTATGCAGAAATCACCGTATGCGGCATCCAGCGTCAGGTTCACGCTTTCATTCTCGTTATCATAAGGTACATATCCCGATCTGATATAATCTGAGACACCGGTCCTGCCGTAACGCTTTTCAGGAGCAGTCTCGTTTGCATGTTTCAGCATTCCTAGAAGTGCATCGGATAACACCTCTTTTGAAACAAGGTTTTTCACCGCTGCATCGCATATAACGGCATCGATGAGCGTGGAAGGCATGCATCCCACTTCATCCATTGCGATCCATCTTGGAAGCCAGCTCCCATCCCTGTAATCATTTACAAAACCCTCAAGCATTTCCGCATATTCCTTCCTGGCTATAATAGAAAGAAGAGGGAATTCGGTACGGTATGCGTCCCAGAAACCTGTATCCGTGTATCTTACCCCTTTTCTTATAGCTCCGTCATGCGGGCAGTAATGCATGGGTTCGTTGTTTATATCATACTCATAACATTTATGCGGGTACAGGAATACTCTGTACAAACAGGAATAGAAGGTATACATCTCCTCTTTTATCTTTGTCCTGACCTCGATCCTTGAAAGACAGTTTTCCCATTTTCCCTGTGCTTCATTAAAAGTGTCCATGAAGCTATGCCCCATTGATTCTCTCTCTAGATTCAACAGTGCCTGTTCGTAAGATATATATGAGGTCGCCATTTTTAAGGTTATGGCCTCGTTTTTGAAAGCTATATGTGCATATGCCTCTTTCCCTTCGGATATAACGGTATTTATGGCATCGATGTCACCGCTGTCAAACTGTAAAATGAAGTACATGGTAAAGTTTTTTGCAGTTTTCCTTACGTGATCCGTGTGGCCTAAAAGCCTGTTGTTATCCATATCAAGAGTGAATTCCATATTGCCTTCGATCGGAAGGATGGAAAGGAATGCCATCCGATGATCAAAGTATGTGATCTTGCATGATGCGCCGCGTTCTGTGGGAGTAAGCGCAAATGTAGCGTTTGAACGTATGAAATGCACCTGTATATGAGAAGGCGACAGGACAGTTTTTTTTGGATCATACCCGGACCATATGGTACGGAACGTTCTACATGGCGTGCCGCTCTGCGGTGTCATGAGCAGCGCTCCGTAATCACCTATCCACGGGCTTGGCTGATGAGTGAGCCGTATCCCTTCTATGCACCTGTCATCAGGATGGTAGAACCAGGAATCTCTTGAGCCGTCTGTCTGCGGTGCAAAGCTTACCATGCCAAAAGGCAGTTGTGTAAGTGGCAGTGTGTTTCCGTTTGAAAAGCGCGAAGTGGATTTAGTTCCCTGATCGATTTTTACATAATCCAAATAATCCATAGCTGTTAACCTCTTCTTTGTGATCTTATGTTATCATCATATATCATGAAAATCAAATACTGTAAATGATATTACAGTTACCAGGATCTTAGAAATTTATTATTCCCAAATGATTTATAAGTATCTTTATACCCATAAGAACAAGAATAAGCCCGCCGGCGAATTCAGCTTTTCTCTTATACTTCATACCAAACATATTGCCTATTTTTACACCTATCATGGAAAGTATAAGGGTTACAGATCCGATAAATGCGACAGCAGGCAATATCTCTACTTTAAGGAATGCAAATGTGACTCCTACTGCAAGCGCATCGATGCTTGTAGCTACTGCAAGCGGGAGCATTTTTGATATTCCAAGAGGGGCTGTATCACACTTGCACTCTTCTTCTTTTTTGAAACTGTCAAAGATCATCTTACCGCCGATAAATACCAGCAGTACCAATGCTATCCAGTGATCCAGCCTGTTTACGAGATCGGAAAAACCGGTCCCTATCAGATACCCGATAAGCGGCATGGCCGCCTGGAATCCTCCAAAATACAGGCCGACCACAAGAGCATTCTTAAATGATACTTTTTTTATTGAAAGACCTCTGCAGATGGCAGCGGCAAATGCATCACATGATAATCCCACGGCTATGATGAACAATTCGGTTAAAGTCATTGCACTCTCCATAAAAATCAGCTTTCCACATTATATATTCATGAATATTACGGTGTCAATTCAAAGATCAGAACATTACATTGTCTTTGCTCGGTTTATGTGATAAAGTTTAATTGGTCAGATACAGAATAATTATGAGGGAGATCAAAATGGACGCTTTTTTTCCGATCAATAAAAACGTAAAATACAGAGGATGGACATCGCTGATCCAGGCAATTCTGGTTTATGTGGTTTTATGTGTAGTCACAGGTCTTATCGCATGGTTAGTCAAAGGCATACCGGTATTAGGATCTGTGATGAGCGTCGTCGATTGGATAGCACGCGTATACTCAGCTATCGGTGTTATATTGGCCATAGTAAAAGCTGTACTTAAGAAATAGGGCGATATGATATTTTAGTAAAAAGATGACAGACAACTGTCATACTTTTCTTTTTTATACCTGCATATACCGTTACATATCTAAAATATGGTATCATATTGCAGAAAGGACGCATATGTACACATATACCCTTGTACGCTCACGAAGAAGAACGATATGCATGAAGATATCAGATGATCTGGATATAGTAGTACGTGCACCCATATTTTGCCCCTGGTCCGTAATAGATGATTTTGTGCAGAGCCACAGCCGCTGGATAGATAAACATATGGACATAAGAAACAATGCACAGCGCCGTGTGGAACTGAGCGACGATGAAATCAGGATGCTTAAGAAAAAAGCCCGGGAAATACTTCCTGTCAAAACCGCTTATTACAGCGGTCTCATGAAGCTGTATCCCCGATATGTGAAGATAACATCCGCTATGCACAGGTTTGGAAGCTGCAATATCAAAAACGGCATATGTTTTTCATACAGGCTAATGCTTTATCCTGAAGACGCCATAGATTATGTGGTGGTACATGAGCTTGCGCACATAAAATACAGGGAGCACAGCCATAGGTTCTACTCCCTGATATCTCAATATATGCCGGACTATAAGGTGCGCGATAAAATGCTGAAAGTCACTAAATGAGCAATTTGATCAGGCAGTAACCGCAGAAAGTGTTAGCCGGCACAGTAAATGTGACACGGCCTCCTTCATACCTGAAACGCAGTTTCTTCTCTTTATCTGATTCGGGCATGCATGCGACGATCTTTATCGGAGCGAAATCCAGTTTCAGCGATATGTCTACAGCTCCTATCTTATCCGAACCTGCTACATATCCGTTTACAGGGTCTACAGCTGAGACACATGAATTATCCCGTGTCACAGTATTCTGTATATTCATCAGATGCACTGATGCGCCTTTATCATGGCGGTACGCCGATGATAGTATCTCACTGTCTGATATGATCTCAAGATTTCTTTCCGTTATTATCCTGCGTAAAGCCGCTCCTCCGGTGTTCCTCAGTATATCTCCCGCATAGTTAGGGGTAGGTTTTGATTTTGTATAGGGATCTGTCATGATCGGCACCCTTACTGATACCTGATATTCGTCAGCACAGGCATCTTCAGCGATAATGAAGATCATTCCTTCACCGAGTTTTTTCATGCTTCCTGCTTTCGGTAGTTCTCCGAACAGTTCGGTGACACGGGAATATCCGTCTGTACCGTCAAGATCGTAAATCCCGAATTCTCCCGCTATAAGAAGATTCCCTCCGTTTGTCACATAATCGCGAAGATCCTTCAGGCATTCATATGAAAGCATCTTTGAAAGAGGGCACATGATGTATTTGAATTCTTTGAATTCATTGATGCCATCTGTCTCAAACACCATATCCGTGATCAGACCGGAAAAATATGAAGACTGGAGCCATGATACATATCTGCTCATCGTATGCTTGCAGTCAGGGCTGTAATCACGCGTATTGCCTGAAAGAAGGAATGCAACATCCGAAAGCTTCTTCGGAGCGGTGTAGAAATCCTTATGCGTGATCTCAAAATTCCTGTACAGAGTCTCAGTAAGCTCACCGACAGTATGATTTGAGCACTGCGTATAGAGCTGGCCCCATGTCTTTGCGAGCGCCCATGAGAAATACAGGGAATCCTGTGAACGCGGATAGAACATAGACATTGAAGGTATGCTGCGTTTTCTTGCCATAGCAAATCTGTGTATAGCTTCCATGGCCACATCATAGAAAGACTCTTTGATGACTATTATGGATATGTTTTCCTGGAACACGAAATCCCATATATCCGCGCACTTTTCAAAAGGATATGCTGTAGGGTTTTCCCTTACCACGCTTGAAATATAGTTAGGGCGGAGCATGGTATATCCCAGTTTTTCATAGTGCTTTGTCACGTCATGTATGAAACGGGCGGTGGATTCATGCTTGAATCTCTTCCATTCCACGAAAGCCGGATCACTGTAGTTGTCATAAAACTCGCTCCACTTATCAGGCTGAGGTATATCATAACCTGTTTTTCCCTTGAAGAGTTTTCTGCAGACAGGACATGTGCATGCGGACCAGTCGCCCCACCAGCCCTGACCGAAGTACTGAACGTCATCGGTCATGATCCCGTCAACTCCCTGTCTGTATACATCCTCAAGATATTTGAAATATTCGTCTCTGTATTCCTCGTTGTTGAAACACATACAATTACCTTTGTAATTCGTACGGGCCCATTTCCCTGTAGCTCCGCTGAACTGGCGCCAGGAGGAAATGTGTTTTCCGTTTACCGTAGGATCGCCGTATGCATTTTCATGAAATCCCTTCCATGCCTCTTCGCTTGTACTGAAAGATCTGAATTGCGCTTCCACAGCCTGTATTTGTTCCTCGCTGTTTGGGTTATATGTCAGATGCGAACTGTGATGCTCCACATAACGTATACCGTACTTATGGCATGATCTTACTAGCTTCCCTATGCATGCATTTATCTCTTTCCAGTTTTCGATATAATTCCAGCGGAAATGAGTACAGGAAAATCCGATCAGTATCGTAATTCCCTGATCTGCAAAGACTTTGACTTTTGCATCCATCTGTTCCTGGGTAAAACGGAATATTTCCTCTTCATGATACCAGATCCAGCCAAATCGTTCCTGCCATTCTCTCTCTTTTAAAGTATTCATTTTATTCTCCATTATTCAGTGATATGTTCTGCTTAGTATATAAATTATATATTTCATTCTCTTAAATATCAACTGACGTACGAGAGTATTATGACTGTATATTGACCGGTCAGAGTCTACTCTAATGTAGCCCATGCCTTTGCCATGAAATCGTCTATATATGTTATTTCAGTTATCCAGTAGTTAACGATTATGTCATCCACGCCCTTTTCTTTAGCATAATCCACGATATTAAGTCCGTTACAGTATGCCTTGTCATATGTTCTTGAATCAGTGACATATATCGTCTCATAATGGGGAAGAAGGAATGTCAGAAGCGAATCCCCGAAAGAGTCTTTAATGAGAAAACACGTTTTCCCGTTTTTAACTGAAGTCGTTATAGTGCTGACGTTTCCAAAGCCTCCGTCCGAGAACAGGAGGTAATAATCCTTGCCTTCAACGACGCGGTCTTTGTTTATAAGCCTTTTATCCACCAGCATGTCGTGGTACATGTATGTGAATGTATAATCCACTATCGGGTAATATGCCGTTATCGTGTCAGGATTTTTGTAATCCGCTTCAGTGAGATACGGCCTGTTGTAAAATCCCAGATAACCGTCAACAACAAGAGTTTCGGTATAGTCTTCAAGCGGGATTATTTCATCTTCTCTTCCCATGGTCTTCATAAGCTCGCAGTAACCGTAATACGCTCCAAGATGCGTCCAGTGATGGTCTGTCCTGTAATATATGTACTCATCAACATGCTCCATTATAGCCTTTAAAACATTCACGGTCCTGACCGAACGGTCTATCTTGCTGTTTATCTGATCGGCATCGGCAGCTCTTGAACTTAAGAACTCATATTTCGTAAGAGCCAGATAAGTGCCTCTTGAAGGAGCCAGCATGCTATAGACTTCTATGTCCGGACCTGCCATGGTTTTTAACGTATTGATATATGAAGCATAGTTGTCATATGCTTCTTCGCTGTAATCGTCAAGTTTGAATGTTTCACCGTCGATCGTTATATACATGCCGGTCGCTTCACCGCTGTTTGTGTTTTCCTCTTCAGTCGGTTCAGGGGAAGGCGTCGGTGTCTCCGTTTCCTGTCCTGACGGTGCAGGCCCCTGTGACAGCGTTTCAACAGGCTGTTCTGTTGTTTTCGGAGTAGGGGTCGGCGTGTTCTGATCATTTCCTACGACCACAATGGAAACAGACTGTTTTCCAAGACCGAATGCTTTTTTGACATTTATATTCGCAAGCATTATCTCATCTCTTAGAAGGATTGTATCCGAATAGTAATCGTTCCATCCGGAAAAATACTTACCCGAGATCAGTGAAGACAAGCTGAATACAGGTTTTGTGGCAAGCATGCGCGTTTCCTGTACGGACATCGTAGGTTTATTTGGATTCACCATGTTGATGATCCCGAAAGCCGTTATCCCTATTATAAATATTATCGTATCAAGTCTGGATCTTTTCATTTTATCTTTCATACAACCTCTTTTGTGTAAGTAGAATATACCATAACGATACGATAAAATCCAATATATATATGTATTATGGGGCACATCAGCAGTATCGATTTGTGATATGATGATTTCATAAAAGTATTAAGGCGGTGATATCATGTCAGCTCCACATCTGTTTACAAGTCCGGTCGAAATAGAAGGTATAAAAAAGAATCTTGAAATTTATCCATGGTACAAGAACGCGTTCGCACGCATAAAAGATATGTGTGATGAAATGGTCAGAAAAGGATTTTCCGTTCCTAAGCTCAAAGGATATGTCTTCAATGAGACATGCCGCGCGCATAATATACCCTTACGTTTTGACCCTTATGACCCGTCATCTTTCGAATGTTCGGTATGCGGTATAAACTATCAGGATGAACCGTATAAAAGAGCATGGATCACGCAGTATCATTCATGGCTTTCGCAGATGTCAGTATATCTTGGCATAGCGTATATAGTAACGGAAGAAGAAAAATACGCCGTTACGGTAAGGGATATGTTAAGGGATTATGTTAAGTACTTCCCTTCCTATCCGAATAACGACAATGAGATAGGTACAACAAAAGTATTCCAGTCCACTTTCATGGACTCGGTATGGCTCACATACTTTGCATGCGGATACGATATGGTCAATGACTGTAAATGCTTTACGGAAAGCGACAGGAAAGCGATCGTGGATATGTTTAAGGATTCAGCTGACGTCATAAGGGATTATGACGAAAGGTGGAACAACCGTCAGGCATTCAACAATACTGCCATGTGCGCAGTCGCGCTTTTAAGAGACGACAAGGAAATGCTCGATCATGCCCTTTACGGTGAACACGGTTTTACGGCACATATGAAATACTCCGTTCTTGAAGACGGCTTATGGTATGAAGGCGACAATTACCATTTTGCGACCGTGCCTTCAATGGTGAATATTGCTGAAATGTGCCTGCATAACGGCATAGATTTTTATTCCATGTCTTTTGAAGGACACACTATCAAGGATATGTTCGACGGGCCTTTAAAGTCCCTGCAGCCTGACTTTACCTTCCCTTCAAGAAAAGATTCACCGTATGCCAACATGCTTGCACAGAGGTGGTACTGCGGGCTGTATGAAGTGGCTTATACAAGGTACAAGGATAAAGCCTTGGGCAGGATGCTCAACCTGGCATATTCCGATGAAGTAAAGAACAGGTCATCACTTGCAAGCGCAGCAGGCATAATGGATATGTTCAAACCTGCGTTCGCAACAAGAAGCGAGCTTGACTGGAGAAGCTTCCTTAATGTGACTCCTGATCTTGGCAGCGAGAGAGGCCTTCCCGTAAACGGATCGATAAACATGACGGGAACAGGACTGGCTGTATTGAGAAGAAATGGCAACTATATAAACCTGGATTACGGATATTTCGGAGGAGGCCACGGACATCCTGACAGACTGAATATAACATGCTTTTTAAACGGAAGAAGATGGTTCACGGATTACGGGACAGGCAACTATTATCTTGACCATTTAAGGTATTACAGAAGTACTTTAGGGCATAATACCGTGAATGAAGACGGCCAGCAGCATATGACAGTCGATGGCGATTACGATATATTCGAAAACTGCGGAAGTTTCGATATAGCAAGAGCAACGGTCAGAAACCTTTATGTCGGCACGGATGTAACACGCACAGTAATACTTTTCGACGAAGGCATTATATTCGATTCCACTCAAGTCCAAGCCAAAAAGCAGCACAGATACCACAGTGTCCTGCACGGTTTCGGAGAACTGCATATAAACGTTGATGATGCTAAGGAAGCAAAACTGAAAGGCGCTGCTTATGATTTTCTGCACGATATAAAAGGCGGACCGGTCAGAGGCAGCCATGTGTGCAGATTTGATAAGGATGAAGCTTCCCTATGTGTTTACACGGCGACGCAGTATGAAGAGAACATGTATGAGGCAAAGGCTTATGGACCGCCTAAATTCATCCCGAAGCTTTTCCCGATACTGATACAGGAAAAGGAAGGAAAAGAAAATGAAAACGGGTATGCATGCTCATTTACAGGCATTTATGAGGATGTGCCTAAAGGAAATAACAGTATAGTAAAGAGTTTCAGATCAGTTAAAGACGGGATATACGAAATCGAATTTGTTAACAGTGACCGTACGCAGATCATGATCGATAAAAACAGTGTCACCGTTGCAGAAACAAAAAACAATAACACGATAATAAAGAAAGCCAGCCAAAGGCCCCGCACGCCTTTGGCTGTGAAAGATCCTGTCGTTTTTGCCAAATGGATCGATTATCAGACGACTGAAGGTAAACCCGTATGCGTATCTGCAAAGAACATATCCGACAAACAGACAGATACCGAACTGTTCAAAGAACCATTGACTTTGGCGCCTTATGAAGAACGCATATCAAGGGTTAAACTGGATAATGAGTGTATTTCATATGAGGATACCGTCCTTAAGGTGAAATACAATAAAGACCGTGACGAATTTACAAAAAAGTGTCTCTTCATCCCATATTATGAAAGGCAGATCCCTATGACAAAGATGCCCTGGAATGCGAATATAGTAATGGATTCGCCATCTCAGATAGCACGCGCGGAAAGACACTGGACAGGTAAAGACGATCTGTCATTGGAAGGCATGATATTCGTATCATCCGGATCGTCGATATCAATGATGCTGCATGTGAATGACAACCATGTTCTGTTCAGCGGAGGCAAGTATGACTGTGACAACGATTCCGTCCAGATATACTTCGACAGAAGGGATGAAGGATATAAAGACGTGGAGCTTTTCACTGACGGCGTTTACGGATTATTCGTAAAAGCCGGAGTCAATGGGAATATATCCAGGATAGAACCTATAACCGATTGCATAAAGGATATAAAGGAAATATCGGTCACGGTATATATGACAGAGAAGGGGTATGACATATGCCTTGATATACCTTTCCACTGTCTGGGCGGGGCTCCGGTCAAGGGTGATGTATGGGGATTCGATATCATATTGAACGACAGAGACTCCGGTGTGAGAAGGGATCTTATGATGTACTGGTCAGGGGCATATAAAAACGAGAGGACATATATGTGCGATACCCTCCATGACCCAAAGAGATTCGGCATGTTATGCTTTTAGCCTTATATAAGGCGTGATCCTATTTATCTTGGCCGTCAGATGATATATAATCAAAGCAGAGGTATGGATAGTTGGGGATGATATGGATCTTATTCGAAAGCTGAATGAAAATCTGAATAAGGAATTTGGAGAGGCTGTTACGGCGCATGAAGAAAAAGGATGCGTGGTCCTTACAGGCTCTTTAAATGTTTGGGACGATATAGTAAAAGCCGGTCAGATGGCTGTCAATGAAAAGAAATACCATGGAGTGATCAATGATATAGAATATACAGGCGGCGAGATCCCAAAGATGAAGCTTCCCGATATAAATGATTCGTCACTTTCCGGCCGTCACTGCGATGTGCTCATAATTGGAGCAGGCATCATAGGCTGTGCGATCGCCCGGGAACTGTCAAGATACGATCTTGATATAATCCTTGTCGAGAAGGAGCATGATGTTGCTTTACACGCATCCTCCAGAAACGACGGCGAGATACATCCGGGAGTGGATCTTCTTCCCGGGCAGGTGAAACAGAAATACAACAGCATGGGAAACGCCATGTACGACCGCATATGCAAAGAGCTCGATGTGCCGTTCAAGAGACCGGGCCAGTATCTGTGCTTTAAAAAGACATATATGAAACTCATATCCAAAATGGCAAGGAAATACTGGAAGTACATGAAGGTCCCTTCAAGATATGTAAGCAGGGAAGAACTCAACGGGAAGATAAAAGGCCTGGATAAGGATATAAAATGCGCGATATATTTTCCGACCGCCGGTATAGTGTGCCCCTACGGGCTTACCATAGCGTATGCGGAAAATGCAGTACAAAACGGAGTGACGCTCTGCCTTGATACTGCCGTTACCGGAATGGATGTGAAAGGCGGGGAAATAAGATCGGTAATGACGAACAGAGGGAGGATATATCCTGAAGCGGTAATAAATGCCGCAGGCGTATTTTCCGATGTGATAGCGCAAATGGCAGATGACAGGTTCTTTACGATACATGCGAGAAAAGGAACAAACGCAATAATCGACAAGAAGGTTGCAAAGGGATACGATATCATAGTATCGTCATACGGGACATCCGCGATAAAGAAGACCCACAGCAAAGGCGGAGGGATAATGACCACATCAGACGGCAATTTCCTCATAGGGCCCGATGCCGCGGAAACATATGAAAGAGAAGACTTTTCGACGACCGGACCGAGCATAGAGGCAACGCTTAAAAAACAGAGAGCGACTCTTCCCGGACTGGATAAAAGAGATATCATAACTTACTATACAGGCGTAAGGGCAGCTACATACGAAGAGGACTTCGTCGTGACAAAAGGCAGGTCTACAAAAAACATAGTCCATGCCGCAGGTATACAGTCTCCCGGGCTCACTGCTGCGCCGGCAATAGCAGTGGATGTGGCGCGTATGGCCAAAGAGATCCTGGAAGCCAGGAAGCCGGTGAAAGACAGAGCGGATTTCGATCCTATAAGAAAGGGCATACCCCGTACTGCGGCCATGTCCGATGAGGAAAGGCAGAAGCTCATATGCAAAGATAAGGATTTCGGCGTCATTATATGCAGATGTGAGGAAGTAAGTTTAGGCGAGATAAAAGCCGCGCTGAACAGGCCCGTCCCATGTGATACCGTCGACGGCGTAAAAAGAAGGGTCCGCCCGGGAATGGGAAGATGCCAGGGAGGTTTCTGCGGACCGCAGGTCCTGAAGATAATATCTGAAGAAAAGAATATACCGTATGATGAGGTTTTAAAGAGCGGTTCGGGGAGCCGTATACTGTATGGCGACACAAAAGGGGTAAAAGATGAATGATGCGGCTGAGCGTTTCGATGTAGTTGTCGTAGGCGCAGGCCCTGCCGGGCTGGCAGCTGCTATTGGTGCGGGCGGCAAAGGCGCAAAGACCCTCCTTATAGAG
>Ga0172381_10002149_pt1 | contig 22228 bp, 19 predicted proteins | sample Leawel6488metaG_FD_119754 | JGI IMG/M metagenome (GOLD analysis project Ga0172381, IMG submission 119754) | Leachate microbial communities from a municipal landfill in Southern Ontario, Canada - Leachate well 64-88 metaG | ecosystem: Engineered > Solid waste > Landfill > Unclassified | place...
GATTATGCATTGGCTCTGCCAAAAGACAATGTGATCCTGACTGCCGGCTGTGCCAAATACAGGTATAACAAATTGCCTCTGGGTGATATAAACGGGATACCCCGTGTGTTGGATGCAGGACAATGCAACGACAGTTATTCGCTGGTAGTTATAGCTCTGGCTCTTAAAGATGCGTTTGGACTGGAGAGTGTGAATGATCTGCCCATTTTCTACAACATTGCCTGGTATGAACAAAAAGCGGTTATAGTATTGTTGGCGCTTCTGAGTCTTGGCGTGAAGAACATTCATCTGGGGCCGACACTTCCCGCTTTCCTGTCACCTAACGTGACAAGTGTGCTGGTTGATAAATTCGGGATAGGACCTCAGCCTGAACTGAATTAACAGGGACCCTCTACGTTGATTATTGATGATGTCCGGCGATCCTTACGATCCCGGACATTATTATGTAAAGACTGATACATCCCATCATGGCCAGGCCGGGATGGTTGCCGGTGGCCAGTAATGTTATGACCAATACAGCACATAATCCAAGGAAAATATATCTGAGTCTGTTTTTTGCGAATCCGAATCCTTTGAGCTTGAGCGAAAACATGGGCAGGTTGCTGATCAGCAGGAAAGACAGCACTACGCTCATACAAGGTATGAACCAGGATGTCTGCATAAGCGATCTCCACGCCATGTTGTCACCGGCATAGTAAACTGCAGCAGCTATCAGGAGCGCATTGGCCGGACTGGGCAGTCCCAGGAAACTGCTTGTCTGACGTGTATCTACATTGAATTTAGCCAGGCGCAAAGCAGAAAAAACGGCTACCAGGAAAGGGATGAATCCCATCCACTCACGGGGAGCTGCAGGCAGGTATACCACATAAAGCATAAAAGCCGGCAGGAGTCCGAAACTGATTACATCTGCCAGTGAATCCAGTTCTTTTCCCAGGGGAGAATAAGCATTGAGAAACCGGGCGGCAAACCCGTCCAGAAAATCAAAAACGGCTGCAGCTATCAACAACCAGAATGCGATGTCGATCCTGTCTTTAAAAAGAAAAGCAATTCCCAATGCACCACACGACAGGTTCAGGCATGTGATGGCATTGGGAATATGTAGCAACACTTTTTTCAAAGTCCCAGCTTTTTACGGAATTCTTTGGGAATCGCGTCTATATGTATCATATAACCGATACATTTGCCGCGAAAATAATTCTCCGACATATGCACGAATCCTTTATACTTCCCGGTTTCACCCCATGAATTCTTAGTGATATAGAATTTAACACCATACTGGTCATGTGCAATTCCTGTAACGTGCATCAGGTGATCATCGGTAGTTTGGAATGTTTCGTACCATTGCTGGCGGATTTCCTGGGTAACTTCTACTTCATCAACGGAAGGATCGTTTCCCGGAACAAGGGCCACTCCGTTTTCCTGGGAAAAATCCCTTGAAATATTCCCGTCCCAGGCAAGGGTATAGCCATTTTCCAACGCATGATCGGCAATTGCCATGAATGCGTCCAGGGGCACGTTGTAATAACGTTCGTGTTCCCAGTTATCCGGTATTTCCACCGGTACCTGTTCAAAGAACGGGTGGTGGGTATAACTGGTTATTTCCACGTAATCATCCATATTCAGACCCAGGTGTTCCAGGAAAGTCACAGGTGTGTATTCCTGTCCCTGGTATACAAATGTTTCAGGTACTTCTCCCAGGTAAACATCCAGAAGGGCATCCAGCAGTTCCCGGCTTTCAGGACTGATTCTCTTTGCCTTGACGGGGATCTCTGCCAATGCGTTTATATACCCTTGCAACTCGGAATGATTGTGTCCCGGAGAATCGTAAGCGATCCCGGGGTAAGCTTCTTCCGGCATAATCCCGCAACGGGCAATGGTTTTGGTTGCGGTATGGCTGACGGATCCGGGACCCAGGTTACCGTTTCCTCTTCTCAGGTAATTATCAAAGAAACGGGTTTTATAGGTGTTTCGTACCACGAACATTTCCGAAAGATCCACAGCCGGTTGCCCTTTCCGAATCAACTCGCTTTCCAGGAAAGAAATAGTGGCAAAGCACCAGCATGTACCGGTACGGCCCTGGTTTTTTAGGTTTGTAGAAGGATTGTCGGTGACGGTAGTGAATTCGTATTGCTGGGCGGTCAGGGTACCGGTGAGTACTACCGCAACAAGTATGAACAGGAATTTTCTTTTCATCATGAACAGCGTTATTTAATACCCATTTTTTTGCGAATATCCTTAGGAATGGAATTCTTATGTACCTGAATATCCATTGTCTTGTACTGAACAAATTTTTCGGTAACGTACCACAGTCCTTTGAAATTTCCTGCATCGTCTCCCCAGGAATTTTTGACCATGTAATATTTTGTACCGTTTTGGTCTTTGGCAATTCCGTAGATCTGCATACCATGGTCATCAGTAGTTTGCTTGTTGTCGTAAGCTTCCTGGCGCATTTCCTGTGTAACTTCTTTGATCTCGGACACAGGAGCTTTCAGGTTCCTGAACGCGTTGTTCCGTTCTGCAGCAGACATATCCAACCATTTTGCCTGATCGGATCCAACCATTTCTTCCGGGTTAGTAGTAGGATACATACCAATCCCGTTTCTGCCGAAGCCCATTTCAGATACATCAGATGCCCACAGTACAGTATATCCTTCCATAACCGCGTTATCTATTACGGTCATAAGATCTTCCATGGGAACGTTGTATGAAGTTCCCCAGAGCCAGTTGTCCGGGATCTCCAGGGCGAATTGTGTGTAAAAGGGATGGTGTGTATATGATGTGATGCTAATGTAATCATCCGGATTGAATTCCAGGGATTCGGCAAATGATTTAGGTGTGTAAGTCACCCCGTTGTATTCAAATGTTTCGAGAATGGCTCCCAGGTATGCATCCAGGGCTCCCTGGAAAGCGTTTTTCCATGCCGTTGACAGTTTTCGGTTGGGGTTCTTTTTGACTGCATCCACAATCCCTTTCAGAACGGCCGTCAATTCACTGTGACGGTGCACTTCCTCTCCGTAATTCAGACCCGGCATCACTTCATTGGGTACGATTCCGTATTTGCGGATAACATAAAGGTAATCATCAAATCCGCCTCCCTGTGCAAAGTTCAGAAAACCGTCCAGGCGTACGTACTTGTCAGCTTTATCGGTATATGTTTTGGAAACAACGTACATTTCGGAAAGATCGTACTCACCTTTCCCCATTCTTATAAGTTCGGATTCCATGAATCCAAGGGATGAAAAACACCAGCAGGTTCCTGTGCTGCTTTGGTTCTTCACCGGTGTAATCGGATTATCCTTAATAACGGTAAATTGGAATCCTTCTTCGGGATTTTCTTCTTTTTCCTGGGCCGAAGCCGAAAATGTGACAGCAGCCAGGGCCATGATACAGAATAAGATACGTTTCATTTAAGTGAATTTAGGGTATGTTAATGTATTTGTGTGTTTGTAATGATATGCTCCATTCGGGATTGGCTTTAATATAGGAAACAATGTGCGGGATCACTGATTCCCTGCGACTCCATTCCGGCTGCAGGTACAGGTGGCATCCCGGGCTGACTTTTTTCCTGTTGAACTCGGCCCATTCCATATCCAGCGGACCGGTTACGATCACTTTCAATTCATTGGCCAGGGGATAAATTTCGGGAAGGGGAGGGTGATTCTGTTTGGGTGAAAGACAGATCCAGTCCATTTGACCACTCAAAGGTTTGGCACCGGAGGTTTCCAGAAAAATGCGAATATTCCCGGCTGCTTTCAGCCCTTTGCACAAAGGTCCCAGCGGGTAGGTCAGCGGTTCTCCTCCTGTGATCACAACGGCCCGGGCAGGATAACTAATGGCCCTGGTAATGATATCGCTCACAGGAACAGGCGGAAAAACCGATGGGTTCCAGGTACATTTGGAATCGCACCAGGAGCAACCCAGATCACAGCCTCCCAACCTGATAAAATAAGCAGCGCAGCCTGTATGAAATCCTTCTCCCTGGAGGGTATAAAAATCTTCTACAAGGGGAAGCAGACGGCCTTCGTCCAATAGCGAGTTCATTGTACAAATGTAAAGAATAATTGTGACAAATTGTCAGAAAAAATGCTTTGGAACAAGGTTTGAGTAAATAAGGTCGTTATGAACGAACAAAAATATACCATTCAGGCGCAGGAACTGCTTCAGTCGGCAGTTCTTACTGCGCAGGCCGGGTCCAATCAAATGATAGAGACCGGTCATATATTGAAAGCTATTTTAGCCGACAGGGAAGGAGTAGGTGTGTATCTTCTGCAGAAGGCCGGGATGAATCCAGATGCCCTTGAAAAAGAATTGGGTGTGTTGCTGGATAAATACCCGAAACAACAAGGTGCATCAGATACATACTTGTCCCGTGATTCCCAGGACGTATTGCAAAAAGCACGGGTGATAGCCACCAAAATGGGAGATCAGTTCGTTACTGTTGAACACATTTTGGCCGGATTGGCCGGGGGAAGGGACGATGTCGCAAAAATGATGCGCTCCCGGGGACTGAACGAAGACCATCTGAAAAAAGCCATAGAACAGATACGCCAGGGGAGAAAAGTGGATTCCCAGACGGCAGAACAGACTTTTGATGCTCTGAACAAATACGCTGTAAATCTGAACGAGCTTTCGGCTGCAGGAAAAGTCGATCCCGTCATAGGAAGAGATGATGAAATCCGCAGGGTCCTGCAGATACTCAGCCGGCGTACCAAGAACAACCCCATCCTGGTAGGAGAGCCGGGTGTGGGAAAAACGGCCATTGCCGAGGGTATTGCCCAGCGAATAGTAACCGGTGACGTTCCCGACACGCTTAAAAGCAAACAATTGTATTCGCTGGATATGGGAGCCCTGATCGCAGGGGCTAAATACAAAGGTGAATTTGAAGAACGTCTTAAAGGGGTGGTAAGAGAGGTTGTTTCAAGCCAGGGAGAGGTTATTCTCTTCATTGACGAAATCCATACACTGGTAGGAGCCGGAAAAGGCGAAGGAGCCATGGATGCGGCCAATATCCTGAAACCGGCATTGGCCCGTGGGGAACTTAGAGCCGTAGGATCTACTACGCTGGGAGAATACCAAAAATATTTTGAACAGGACAAGGCTCTGGAAAGACGTTTCCAAATGGTCATGGTGGACGAGCCTTCCCCTGCCGAAGCCATTTCCATACTCAGGGGATTGAAAGAACGTTACGAGCAGCACCACAAGGTACAGATCAAAGACAATGCCCTGATTGCGGCCGTGGAATTGTCACACCGTTACATTACTTCCCGTTTTTTACCGGACAAGGCCATAGACCTGGTTGACGAAGCCGCCGCGAAGCTCCGGCTGGAGATGAATTCAGTCCCTGAATGCATAGATGAACTGGAACGGCGTATACGGCAGCTGGAAATTGAACGGGAAGCCATAAAAAGGGAAAAGGATAAGGATAAACTGGCCGGTTTGAGCAAGGAGATAGAAGAATTGTCGGCACAATGCGATATTCAACGGGCCAAATGGCAGGAAGAAAAATCGGTTTTGGAAGGTATCCAGCAGAAGAAAAAAGAAGTGGAAGACCTGCGTTATGCGGCCGCAGAAGCCGAACGGCGAGGGGATTACGGAAAAGTGGCCGAGATCCGGTACGGAAAGATCGTGGAAATTGAAAAGGCCATTGAATTGCTTAACACACGAAAAGAATCCTTTACCCGTTCCATGATCAATGAATCAGTAAACGAAGAAGACATTGCCGAGGTGGTCTCCAAATGGACAGGCATTCCCGTAAAACGAATGCTCACTGCAGAAAGGGAAAAACTTCTGAAACTGGAAGACGAGCTTCACAAGCGGGTTATAGGACAGGACGAGGCTATTGGAGCCGTGGCAGATGCGGTCCGCCGCAGCCGGGCAGGACTGCAGGATCCCCGAAAACCCATAGGCTCTTTTCTATTCCTGGGAACTACCGGGGTGGGGAAAACTGAGTTGGCCAAAGCCCTTGCCGAGTTTCTTTTTGACGACGAGAACCTGATTACTCGTATTGACATGAGTGAATACCAGGAACGTCATTCGGTAAGCCGCCTGGTAGGTGCGCCTCCGGGCTATGTGGGATACGACGAAGGCGGACAACTGACCGAAGCGGTCCGCAGAAAACCTTATTCCGTGATTCTTCTTGACGAGATTGAGAAAGCCCATCCGGATGTATTCAACATCCTGTTGCAAGTGCTTGATGACGGACGTCTTACAGACAACAAAGGCCGGGTGGCCGATTTCAAAAATACCATCCTGATCATGACTTCCAATACCGGGTCTCACCTGATACAGGAAAGCATGCAGGAAGGAACGGAGGATCCGGTACGGTTTGAAACTACAAAGAGCCAAGTCATGGAACTGCTGCGCAGAACGTTGCGGCCCGAATTTTTGAATCGTATTGACGAGATTATTATGTTCCATGCCCTGACACGCGAAAATGTACGGGACATATTGAAACTGCAGATTGCCGGGATCAGAAGAATGCTTTTAGAAAAAGGGATACGCCTGGAAATTACGGAAAGAGCACTGGACTACCTGCAGGAAAAAGGATACGAACCAGCCTACGGTGCCAGACCGCTCAAACGATTACTGCAACGGGAACTGGTTAATGAACTGGCCCGCAAGATCCTTGACGGCACATTAGATGTGAAAGGGAAGATCACGGCAGACAGTGACGGCAACACTCTGGGTTTAAAAGATTCCTAATACGGATCAAATCGTTCCGGGTGCTTGCCCACAACGCCTTTGTCTATATACCACTGTTTGATGCGCTTCATATCTGCCTGCACGTCATCTGTAATGAGAACCTGTTCGGCAACTCCGATCTCTTTGCGTCCCCAGTCAAAATAGCCGTAATACACGGGAATGTCCAGGGCCCTTGAAATCGTATGAAATCCTGCCTTCCAATTTTTAGTGGCCGTACGGGTGCCTTCAGGGGCAATGGCCAGGTGCATGTAGTCTTCTTTACGGACAGCGTCTATCATGTGTTTGGCAAAAGAAGCCCCTTTGCCGCGGTCTACCGGGATGGCTCCTGCCCAGCGCAACAGCCCTTTGAGAGGCCATTTGAATACGTCGCCTTTTACCAGAACGTTGGCCTTTCCCCCTATCCCGTTGTAAAACAGGGAAGAAATGACGAAATCCCACATGGAAGTATGGGGTACACCCAAAATGATGCATTTGGGAACGGGAATCGGTTTCCCTATGAGTTTCCAACCCATGATGCGCGTAGCAATGAAGGCGCAGATTTTTTGCTTAATCATTTGGGCAAAGGTATAAAAAATGAGGATAGAGCGTTTCCCATTTTTTCCCGGACCCGGTCAAATGCCGGATCGCCAATGCTGCCGGTATGTGTATGCCTGATATCCTTTAGGGCTTCATACGAACCATCTTTCAGACTGGCGGCCACTTGCCGGTAAGCATCCCTGAATGGAACGCCATCCAGAACCAGGCGGTTGACCGATTCTACGGTAAAAAGCAGATCATAGCGTTTATCGGCAAATATGTTTTGGTTGACTTGTATTTGCGAGATCATAAGCATGCTTATCTTCAGGCATTCAAAAAGCGAATCTATAGCCGGGAAGAGCAAGTCTTTCAGTATTTGATAATCACGGTGGTAGCCGTGAGTGAGGTTGGTGCAAACCAGGGTGATCTGTCCGGGCACCCCTTCAATGATATTGCAACGGGCACGTACCAGTTCCCATACATCCGGATTTTTTTTGTGGGGCATGATACTGCTGCCTGTAGTCAGGGCTTCGGGAAAATCAATAAACCCGAAGTCGGGCCCCGAAAAAAGACAACAATCGGCAGCCAGTTTATTGAGCGTTCCGGCAATCGAAGCCATGGCAAACGCCAGGGAACGTTCGGTCCTTCCCCGGCTCATCTGGGCGGCAATGCTGTTGTATTTCAATGTTCCGAATCCCATCAGACGGGTTGTTTCCTCGCGATCCAGCGGAAACGAGTTTCCGTATCCTGCTGCGGAACCCAGCGGATTCTGGTCGCATATGAGAAAGGCGGCTGTAAGTTGGTATATGTCGTCAACGAGTGACTCGGCATAAGATCCCATCCAGAGTCCGAACGAAGAAGGCATGGCCGGTCTTTCGTGCGTATATCCCGGCATCAGCACGTCTTGGAGTAGGCGTCCTTTTTCCTGTAACAGGTCAAACAGGTTGCGTACTTCCTTTGCAATGTCCCGGCATACATCTTTCAGATATAGATGAATATCGGTCATTACCTGGTCGTTACGAGACCGTCCGGCATGGATCTTTTTTCCCAGATCTCCCAGTTCTCTTGACAGTACCAATTCTATAAATGAATGAATATCTTCTGCCCCTGACCCGATCTCCAGTTTCCCGTCAAGGATCTTTTTCCGTAAAGCTTCCAAAGCTGTCAGTAGTTCACTGGTTTCCTGTTGTGTCAACAACCCTGTTTTGCCCAGCATTTGCACATGCGCCAAGGATCCCGTGATATCATAAGGGGCCAGTCGCATATCCCATTGCGCATCGTTACCGATGGTGAACCGGGTTACTTCTTCCGGTGTTTCGAACCCTTTTTCCCAAAGTGTTTTCATAATGATTATAAGGTAAGCTGTGTGAGTACTTTTTTATAAACGTCAATCCCCTGCTGCAATTCAGACAGGTATATGAATTCATCGGGAGTATGTGAACGTGATGAATCGCCCGGACCGAGTTTAACAGCCGGGCACGGCAGACGCATCCAGTCGGATGTAGTAGGGGAAACGAACGTGGATATCCCCGCTTTCTTAAGTGCTTCCCGCAAAGGATGTCCTTCCGGTGTGACCGAGGCTTTGTTGGCCAGGTTCCTTGGAACCAGTTTTCCCGAAACCACCCGGCTGAGCTTTTCCACGATCTCCCGGTTGCTGCAGGCGTCCGTGGTGCGGATGTCAACCACGTAACGGCATTCTCCCGGAATGACGTTGTGTTGCGTACCGGCTTGTATCTGCGTAACCTGCAGGTGGATCTTTCCCAAAATGGCCGAGTTTTCCGCGAATGTAAAATTACGGAGCGCATCAATATCGTCCAGTGCCTTGTACAGGGCGTTGATACCATCGTTGCGCGCGGCGTGTCCCGAGCGCCCCTGCACATACCCGTCCAGAACCAACAGTCCCCTTTCACCTACGGCAGCCTGCATCCCGGTAGGTTCGCCCACTATGGCACATGTAATACCTGGATAATGAGGTAAAACGGAAGCGATTCCGGCCGGGTCCGAGTTTTCCTCTCCGGCAGCCAGGATCAGCATCAGGTTGTAAGGCAAGTCGTTGAGCGAGCAAAAAACCTCCGTCATAGCCACTGCTGATGCTCCGGCATCGTTACTCCCCAGCCCGTAAAGACGCAGATTCCCCTCGGTATCTTCTTCAATTACAGGATCATAAGGATCGCGGGTATAGCCGGCAGACGGTTTTACCGTGTCGTGATGTGAACAAAGCAGTACGGTGGGCCGGCCGGTCCGATGCGGTCCTTTATGCGCTATGATGTTGTTTCCTATGCATTCCGGATGGATCCCCGTTTTTCTAAACAGGTACTCAGTCAGTAAACCGGCTGTTTTGTCTTCGTTTCCCGAGACCGAGGGGGTCTTGATCAAATCTCGGAGCAATTGGATTGCTTCTTTCATAATTGCACGGATGTTTTTCCAATATATACTTCTTCAATTCCCGATTTCAGCGCTTCCAGGGCATTATCAATTTTAGGTATCATTCCCCCGTAAATAATTCCTTTCCTGCGCAACTCCTGATATTGCCGGCTGCTGAGCAATGACAGGGGTTTGTCGGAGCCCGGGCAGGTGACTCCTTCCCTGTCGAAGATGTACCTCAGACGGACTTTGTATTTTTGGGAAAAGGAAAGGGCCAGGACAGAGGCTATCGTGTCTGCATTCGTGTTGAGTAATTGTCCTTCCCGGCTGCAGGTGATTGGGCAAAAAACCGGAATAATGTTTTGGTTTATAAGGTTATCTATAAAAAGCACATCTATGCTTTCGGGGGTCAGGTCCCCGGCCAGACCGTAGTCAACCGGGTGGGGCTCCCGTTTCCGGCTGATGATACATTTGCCGTCGGCTCCGCTTAATCCCTGCGCACGGCAGTTCCTGGCTGTAAGGGCAGCAACCAGGGATTTGTTGATCCATCCGGCATACACCATAACGGCAATACGGAGCGTCTGTTCATCCGTTATCCTGCGGCCTTCTTGCATTTGAACAGGAATTTCCAGCCTTTGGGCAAGATCGGTGGCCATGACACCGCCTCCGTGGACAAGGATCTTGCGTTCCGGGCAGTTGCAAAAAGTGTCCAGAAAATGCTGAAGTGTTTCGGGATCATCTATTACGTTCCCGCCAATTTTAAAAATATCCAGGTACATGGCTATGGCTATTATATGAGTGTTTCCAGAATGCTTTTGATCACGGCCTGTGCAGCTGTTTCGCGATTGGCTGCCTGCGGAATGACAAGGGACGCGGGACTGTCCAGTACCTGGTCACTTACTATCATGTTCCTGCGTACAGGCAGGCAGTGCATAAAGTACGCGTCGTTGGTCAGTTTCATTTTTTTGCTGTCTACCATCCAGGACATATCCTTGCTCAGGATTTTGCCGTAAAGGGGATCCCTGTAGGCTGCCCAGTTCTTGGCATAAATAAAATCAGCCCCCCGGAAGGCTTCTTCCTGATCGTAAACGATCTTTGCTCCGTGTGTAAAATGTTCGTCCAGTTCGTACCCCCGGGGATGTGTAATGGTCAGATCGTATCCGGCTGCAACCATCCATTCTGCAAACGAATTGGCAACAGCCTGCGGAAGTGCCCTTGGATGGGGAGCCCAGGTGAGTACGACTTTCGGTTTTGCTTTCTTCTTGTATTCTTCTATGGTAATGTGGTCTGCATAACTTTGCAGTGGGTGACGCGTGGCCGATTCCAGGCTGATGACGGGTTTTCCCGAATACCGGATAAACTGATCCAGTATTTTTTCGTTGTAATCATCTTCTTTGGATTCAAACCGTGCAAAAGAACGGACGCCTATGATATCTGCATAACATCCCATTACGGGGACGGCTTCCAGAAGGTGTTCCGGTTTGTCTGAATCCATTACTACTCCTTTGCGGGTTTCCAGGTTCCAGGCACCCTGCTGTACATCAAGCACAATAACGTTCATTCCTAGGTTTTCGGCCGCTTTCTGGGTACTTAGCCGTGTCCGGAGGCTGGAATTAAAAAAAAGCAGCAGTGCTGTCCGGTGTCTTCCCAGGTTACAATCTGCAAAGGGGTCTTTCTTGATCTCCAGGGCCCGGGCAATGGCCTGATCCAGTGGGCCTGCGTCTTTTACTGATGTGAAGTGTAACATTGTTTGAAAAATTTAATAAATGTTTCCGCCTGCTCTTCTTTAAGGCATAAAGGAGGCAGGAGCCTGATAATATGGGAGCCGGCAGCTCCTGTGAATATGTGTCCTTTAATAAGGATATCGTCTCTCAGTGTGCGGCTTGCCGGGTGTTCCTGCCTGAGTTCAAGGCCTATCATAAGACCGCGCCCTCTGAACTCAAGGATCCCTTCTGAAAAATTGCCGAGTTCCTTTTTGATCAGGGAACCGATTCGTGCTGCGTTGCTCATCAGGTCTTCTTCTTCCATGACCTGCAACACGGCAAGTGCTGCGGTGCAGGCCAGGTAATTTCCTCCGAATGTAGTGCCCAACTGTCCCTGTACGGGTTCAATTTCCGGAGCTATAAGGAGTCCTCCCATGGGGAAGCCGTTTCCCATACCTTTGGCCATGGTAATAATATCGGCCCGGATCCCGGCATGCTGGTGGGCAAAGAATTTTCCGGTCCGCCCGTAACCGGACTGGATCTCGTCCAGGATCAATACCGTTTCGTGAGTGGTGCACAGATTCCTGATCTTTTGCAGAAAGGCGGCCGAAGGCTCCCGGATACCGCCCACTCCCTGGATGCCTTCCACAATGACTGCCGCATAACGGTTTTGGATAAAGGCTTTTTCCAAAGCTTCAAAATCCTCCAGATTGATAAAGTCCACCTGGTGATGGGTGTTGAAGGGTGCCCGAATGGACGGGTTGTCGGTCAGCGCGACTGCTCCGGAAGTCCTTCCGTGGAAGGACCTTTTGAATGCCAGTATCCGGTCCCTTCCGTTGCGGAAAGAAGCTAGTTTCAGGGCGTTTTCATTGGCCTCGGCACCGGAGTTGCACAGGAAAAGAGCATACCCGGTGTACCCCGAAATGCGCGTAAGCGCCTCGGCAAGTCTTTCCTGGAGGGGATTCACAATGGCATTGGAATAAAATCCAATGCGCTGCAATTGTTCGCAGAGGGCTTTCACGTAAACAGGGTGGGAGTGGCCGATAGAGATCACGGCATGCCCTCCGTAAAGATCCAGGTATTCCCGGTTTTTATCGTCGGTAATGACACATCCGCGTGCTTTTACTGCGTTTATGTTCCAGGTTTTGTATACAGGAAAGACAGGCATGATTTTTCAGTTTAATAAACAATGGATTTTAATTGTAAACCTGCGTTTTGCGGCAGGTCGGTGAGCAGATTCATGTTTTGCAGGGCAGTTCCCGAGGCTCCTTTCAGCAGGTTGTCCAGAATCGAAGTTATGTGCAGCAGATTTCCGTGTTTTTCAATATGGATCAGGCATTTGTTGGTGTTGACCACATCTTTCATATTGATCTCGTTTTCGGCTATGTGTACAAACGGGTGTGCAGCATAATGGTTGCGGTACAACTCAATGGCCTCTGCCTGGTCCCGGTTGCAGGAAGTATATATGCTGGCCAGGATCCCACGGGAAAAATCGCCGCGTAGGGGCACAAAATGCAAAGGGGGAATTTCTGTTTCCATGGCGGTCGAGAGTGTTTCCCGGATCTCCCCGGTATGCTGGTGCCGGAACGCCTTGTATACGGACAGGTTGTTGTTGCGGTAAGGGAAATGGGATGTTTCAGACAGCCTGGCACCTGCCCCTGTGGCCCCGGTAATGGCGTGTACGTGAATATCATCATGGATCCATTTTGCGCGTGCCAGCGGGATCAAGGCAAGTTCAATTGCCGAGGCAAAGCATCCGGGATTGGCAATGTTCCCGAAAGTTTTGGCCGTGGCAGCGTATTCCTGGGGATTGGGGAAAGATTCGGGCAATCCATATATAAATTGCCGTTTCCCTTCCCTGTTAGTGGCACTGAATCTGAAATCACTGCTCAGGTCTATGATGTGATGTATTTTTTCAAGATCGTTTTCCTGAATGAATTGCCTTGACCTGCCGTGGCCCAGGCAAAGGAACAATACATCAATTTCTTTCTGAGGCAGTGTTTTGTCAAATATCAGTTCTGTTTCTCCAAAAAGGTCCCTGTGTACGGAGGTAACCGTCATGCCGGCACGGGACTGGCTGGTTATACCGGTTATCTCTACATTCGGATGATTCAGGAGCAGTCGGATGAGTTCTCCGCCTGTATAGCCGGCTCCCCCGGCAACGGCAACACGGATCTTATTCATGACCTAGAGAATTGTAAATTTTAACAGGTAATGACATAATGCGGGTGAAACCTTCCACATCCGTACCCGAAAAGGCGGTGGTTCCCTCGCCGTAATCTCCGAATTTTCCGTTCATCAGATCGTAGGGACTTTCACATCCTTTCAGGAAAAAGGTGTCCGGGACAAGGCGGACCCACACTTTTCCGGTGACACGTTCCTGTGTGTTTTCCAGGAACGATTCAATATTTCGCATGACGGGGTCTGCGTATTGTGCTTCGTGCAGCATCATACCGTACCAGTTTGCCAGTTGTTCTTTCCAGTAGAGCTGCCATTTACCCAATACGTGTTTTTCAAGCAGGTGGTGTGCTTTTATCAGGATCAGCGGGGCGGCGGCTTCGAAACCTACCCGTCCTTTAAGTCCCACTATAGTATCGCCAATATGAATATCCCGCCCGATACCGTAAGGGGCTGCAATGTTATGAAGCGCTTCAATGATCTGCAGGGGCTTCATTGAGGTCCCGTTCAGGCCAGAAGGTTCTCCTTCTGTATAATCAATAACAACAGTTTCCGTTCCTGTTTTGGTGCGTTTTACAGGGAATGCTTCTTCCGGGAGTTCTCCCAGCGATTTGAGTGTCTCGGCTCCTCCAATGCTGGTCCCCCAAATTCCCTGGTTGATGGAGTATTTGGATTTTTCCCACTGGTAATCAAAGCCGAGTTCCTGCAGATAAGCGATCTCTTCTTTCCTGCTTATTTTTAATTCCCTGACCGGAGCGATTAATTGCATTTCCGGGGCAAGTACGTGGACGAAATAATCAAAACGAACCTGGTCGTTGCCGGCTCCCGTGCTTCCGTGTGCAATGGCACCTGCTCCCGTTTCTTTGGCATAATTGACCACCGTCATCGCCTGGAATGCGCGTTCTGAACTTACCGAAAGCGGATAAGTGTTGTTTTTCAGTACATTGCCGAAAATAAGGTATTTAAGGCAGCGGGAATAATACGTTTCCCTGATATCTATGGTCTTGTGTGTAACGGCACCCAGTTTCAGGGCTTTTTCCTGCAGGGTAAAAACCTCTTTATCTGAAAAACCTCCCGTATTGACCAGGAGGGTGTGGACCTCCATGTTTTTTTCCTTTGTCAGGTATGGAATGCAAAAAGAGGTATCCAAACCTCCGCTGTAGGCTAATATTACTTTTGTTTTCATAGGGTTTTGTTTTTCATTGTCTGTTGTTTTTCTTTTGATTGTTTCCTTGCCGGATGTTCAGCCGGATTGTATAGCATCCCTGTACAAAGACACATGCGTTTTTCATTCCGTATGAGGATGTCGTAATTGCGGCATCCTTTGCACCCGTCCCAGAAGGCTTCGTCCCGGGTTAATTCTGAAAAAGGTACCGGCCTGTAGCCGAGTTTCGAATTAATTTTCATAACGGCTGAACCTGTGGTGATACCGAAGATCTTTGCATCCGGATACAACTCCCTGGACAGATGAAAGATCTTTCTTTTGATCCGGGAAGCTATTCCCAAGTGACGGTAAGCGTGGTCCACGATCAAGCCGGAATTGGCCACGAAAGATTTTTCGCTCCAGGTCTCTATGTAAGAAAAGCCTACCAGTTGTTTACCGTCAAGTGCTATAACGGCTTTTTGGCTGATCATTTTTTCTTTGATGTATTCCGGAGAGCGGCGTGCGATACCCGTTCCGCGTTCCAGGGCCGAGATATACATCAGTTCACAAATACGTTCTGCATAGCCTGTATGAGAGGCATTGGCAACAAGAATGCGCACATTCATTGTTAAAAAAATTAAGGTTATGGGAAGTTGAAAAATAAGACGGAAAGAAGGGCATACAGGATGCAGGAGCTGTCGCTGCAACCTAAGCCCTTACTCGGACACGTAGAATCTGTAAAGATGTATTCATTCCGCTGCAAAAGTAAAATAAAACCGATTAAACGGTTTAAATAATTCAGTTTGCTTACTGATTATTACAAATCAGGTCTAAATAGTTACAAATGCTTTTAGTGACGGGACGCGGGATTGTAATTTGTTACGTCTCCGCGTAATGCTGTGAATTGCTTATATTTGTAGTATATATAAGATGTTATGAAAAGATATTTTTCCCCGTTTTTGTTTTTGTTTGTTTTTTTCGCAACCGGATATTTGCAAGCCCAGATACACGATCCTCATACCTTGTCAAGGATAGCCCTTAGAGAACATGTTTCATTTCTGGCTTCGGATTCACTGGGAGGACGTCTTATGGCTACGGAAGGAAATCTTATTGCCGGGGAATACATTGCAGACTGTTTTGCCGATATCGGACTGGAAGAATTCAACAGCAACAGTTACTTTCATTATTTTGATATGAAAATTCCCTCGGCTGTCCGTGAGATTCCCTTGGCTGTAGTGGAAGGTTGTAACGTAATAGGAGTGTTGACCGGGACTGACCCAAAGTTGAAAAACGAGTATATCATTGTGGGAGCACACTACGATCATCTGGGAACCCTCTCAGGAAAGCCGGGAGAGGCTGATTCTATTTATAACGGGGCAGATGATAATGCTTCCGGAACAGCGGTTCTTATAGAAACGGCGCGGGCACTGAAAGAGAAAGGAGGATTGCCCCGGACCGTTGTTTTTGTTGCATTCGATGGAGAAGAACAGGGTTTGTGGGGCTCGCAACATTTTCTGAAAGATTCTTTGTATCCGGTATGTCAGATCAAAACCATGATCAGCCTGGATATGGTAGGGTATTACAGAACATCGGGCGTGTTAAAGGTTATTGGTACCGGTACATTGGAAGATTCCCGGCAATGGATGCCGCAGTCGGATGTTTTAAAAGTCCGGTTCAATTCATTTGAATATTCGCCTTTAGGAGCTACTGATACAAGGTGTTTTGCACAATCCCGCATCCCGACGCTGTTTATAACTACCGGATCGGAATCTCCCTATCACAAAGTAGAAGATCAAACGGACGGGATCGATTACGAAGGGCTGGTTGGAATCACTTCCTATGTGGGCAAACTGGTCTCTACGTTGGCAGGCTATTCACATCTGGCCCCGTCTGGGAAATATGCCCTGATCCACCATGTGCCCGATTATGCTTTTTTCTGGGGCCCTTCGGTCTCTTTTGGAACCAACCGGTTCATACATACACGTGGAGTCCTGGAAGGAAGGCCTGGCTTTTACGCAGCCGTTGGAGCCGATGCCCGCTTTCTCTGGAAAGGATTTCTGGAACTGAATCCTGCTTTGCAGCTGGAATACATAGGAGCACGTCACGCAGAAGCCCCGGGGGTCTCGTATATGAACAGGATCCACATGCTGGCACTGGGAGTCCCTTTGTCCGTTCGGGTGTATTTTCCCCGCTTCAATAATTTGCCCATAGGGTGTTATGCTTCCCTGTCAACATATTACAGGTATTATATTGCCGGGCAAATCAGCAATCCCGTTTTTGATTTTGACGACGTTTTCAGACGTCATGAATGGGGAATAGGTATAGGGTTAGGGTTGCGTGCCTCTGTTTTTCAGATAGGATATGAATTCCGGTTAGGTCTGACTGACAGGTTCATACCCGGTGTGGCAGAAGGTTATAATGTCAGGAACAGTATGCAAGCTGTTACGTTTTCGTACTTTTTCTGATAAAGGTCAAGGCGCTTACCCGGTCCTTGTAAGAAGCATATTCCGGTTTGTTTGACATTTGCCGGTGTTCCATTAGCGGTATACTGATAAACAGGAACATGAGCGTATTGAGCGTTGCTCCCAGACCTGTCCACCAATAATGAAAAGGCAAAACGGATATGCTCATTATATAAACGCCCCACCACATGAGTATTTCACCCGAATAATTGGGATGCCGTGCGTATTTCCACAATCCCGTCTCACAAACCCTGCCGGAGTTGAACCTTCGAAACTTGTGCAATTGCCTGTCGGCAAACAGTTGCAGCAAGACTGCACCCGTACTTATTGCAAATCCTGCGAAAGTCAACACGTTGACAGGTCCCACACTGTCCGGAGAAGTGTGCAAATTCTCCATGACAACCAGGGCAGGCAACAAGGCAAAGAAGACGATAAGCGTGGGCATGTAATGTATGCCAAAGAAATTGATCAATTGCCATATCCCCGGAAAATCATTCCTGAACTTGGTATACCGCCAGTCCTGTACACCCAGGTCCCGGAAGGTATAAGCCCAGTTTGCGGTCAGGCGAATACTCCAAAAGCAGACAGCAGACAGCAGCAGCACAAGAGATGCAGGTATGCTTCCCGGGGCTAAGATGTTCAAATGAAATGCAAGCAGGATCATAATCACCGGGGGTGCGACACTCCAATACGGGTCGTAAACGGAAGAATTTTTGTAATAAACACCTGCCAGCCACACAAGTATTGTGGCTACAGTATCTGCGATAAAAATTTTGGGGATGATCCCTTTGATTTCCCAAAGAGAACCTGTCAGTTTATAAACGAAAATTCCTGTAATCACTGCCAGTACGTATGTAAGCAAAATGATCAGAAACGAACGGGATCTTGTTTTTTCCATGGTTTCAAAAATACAAAGTTTTATTTTTATATATTTGAAATCATGAGAAGATTTGTAATTATTTTGTTTTTGGCCGGCTTCTTCCTGCCAGCCGCTGCACAGAGTGACCCTGTTATTACTAAAAGTATTTCCTGTATTTCCGCTGATAGTATTGAGTCCTATATATTGAAACTGGTGGGGTTTGAAACACGGCACAATCTGAGTACCCGTCATGATCCGGATATTGGCATTGGGGCTGCCTGTGAATGGCTCTGCCGGAAAGCTTCGTCATATATTCCTGACTCAAAGGGAAGGCTTACCGTGGAAAAGGTCCCTTATACTGTAGGAGGTGCCGGGACCAGGCTGGAAAGAGAGGTCCGGTTGAATAATGTGATGGCTGTACTTCGGGGAACCGGATCCCGGGAGATAGTTTTGTTAGCGCATTACGACAGTCGCGTCAATGATGACAATGATTCAACTTCTTTTGCTCCGGGGGCAAACGATAACGGAAGCGGGATCGCCTGTCTGATGGAAAGTATACGGATATTGTCCGGACAAGAACCCCTGCCGGCAACTGTACGGTTTTTATTTCTTTCCGGGGAAGAACACGGTCTGTTGGGCGCGGTAGCCATGGCCAAAATAGCCAGGGCCGAAGGATGGAACATCCGGGGAGTCATCAACTATGACATGATTGGAAACACTCAGGCCAGTGATACCGGACAAAAAGACAACACCCTGACAAGAGTTTTTTCTGAAGAAGGACCTTCGCGTCACCTGGCCAGGTACATTATGGAAACAGCAGCTAAGTATGTAGACAATCTTACCGTAAAGATGATCTTCAGGAACGACCGTTTTGGCAGGGGCGGGGACCATACACCTTTTCTGAGGGCAGGTTATCCGGCTGTCAGGATCTCTGAATATTATGAGAATTATGACAGAACCCATCAGTTAGTGCGTACGGAAAACGGTATCTCTTACGGAGATTTGCCTTCAGGAGTAGATCTTGAATACATAAGAAAGAATACGGCGGTGAATCTGGCTGCTGTCATCAACCTGGCAAAGGCACCATATGCGCCATCCAACGTGAGAATAAACACCCGGGATCTGAGCAATTATACTGAACTTACCTGGGATCATTCCCCTGACAGTACTTCCATTTCAGGATACTATGTGTTGTTGCGTCAAACACATGAGCCGGCCTGGGAAAAAGAGATTTTTGTTACGGAAAACCATGCCAAAATTCCGTACAGCAAGGATAATTATTTTTTCGGAGTCTGTGCCGTAGGAGCTGAAGGTCACAGAAGCCTTGTCTGTCAATAAGACAGCGGATTGGCAGAAGATCCTTTTGTGGTGATTATGATCACCCCGTTTGCACCGCGCATTCCGTACATACCACCGTCCTTTTGAACCTGGATGGACTGAATACTGTGTACATCCAAAAAGCTGTTAACCACTGCGAATGTATCATAGGTCATACCGTCGACAACAATCAGCGGTTCCGTATTACCGGTTATTGTGTTGATTCCCCTTATGTTGGCTGTCACCCCGGTGGGGCCGCTTGTAATGCGCAAACCCGGTATTTGTCCCATCAACAGTTCGGCAAGATCTCTGGCAGGTCTTGTCTTGAGTAATTCCGGCACGTTCTCTATGGAATTGGTCGGCGTTGTTCTCCTGGTAGCCAATTCTTTACGGTCCGCGATACTAAAACGTTTTTTAGATCTTACAGTGATCAGAATGGAGTCCAATCCTTCACAGGGTATATGTGTTTTTCCTATATTGGGAAGGAATACCACAAGTGAATCTTTGTCACATATACCTTCCAGCAATACCAACCCTTTCTTGTCTGTCATGAAAGACTGATCCTGCTGAACGGTGGAAACGACCAGGTTCGGCATGGGCTTGCCTTTCCTGTCTATGATCTTAACGCTGAAATTACGAAGGGTATCCTGCTGTATTTCATTGTCCTGTGCTCCGGCCGGCAACAGGGGCATCATAAAGGCTAAAGCGATGAATATCATATATTTTTTCATAATTTCAAATATAACGATTTCTGTTGAACTCAAACGGTTTTAAGAATAAATAAAGAGGAAAATGTATCTTTACAGTCTTGTTGGTTAAAAATATATACCTTTGACGGCATTATTATTGTGCGTATATACTAAATTATATAAGAAACAATGATTTATCCTACTTTATTTCACGTATATTCCAACAGTATTGATACATATTCTGATAGGGCTGCTTTTTCTTTATACGAAGGGGAAACGGTAACTTATGGAAATTTTGCCCAAAGAGTGGAAAGTGTTCAGACCTTTTTACTCGCAGCCGGGCTTCAAAAAGGAGACAAGGTTGCTTTACTGAGCACCAGTATGCCCAATTGGAATGTATGCTATTTTGCTGCAGTAACTCTGGGAATGGTAATTGTACCCATTTTACCTGATTTTTCAGGAGAGGCCATTGCTTCCATACTGGAACATTCCGGCTCAAAGGCATTGTGTGTTTCCGATAAACTATATGCCAAGATTCCTCACCGGATCAGGGAAAAGATGGAGCTGATCATAAGAACGGTCAGCCTGACTGTTATTGGCGGGCAGAAAATGCACAGTGAAGCAGTTCCGGCGGAAAGATCCATACCGGAACCGGAGGATCTGGCTGCTATCATATATACATCGGGAACCACCTCCTCTCCCAAGGGTGTTATGTTGAGTCACAAAGCCTTGTGCAATCAATTGCATATGGTAAAAACACTTATAGAAGTATTTCCGGAAGATGTCTTTCTTTCCATATTGCCGTTGTCACATACCTACGAATGTTCTTTGGGTATGTTGTATCCGTTTATGCAGGGAGCTTCCGTTGTGTATTTGGGGGTGCCTCCTACACCTACCAGTATGCTGCCGGCACTGAAAAGTGTAAAACCTACTTTCATGCTTACCGTTCCATTGATCATGGAAAAGATCTACACCAGGCAGATATTTGCCCGTTTTACAGGCAATAAGATCATGAAAATCCTATATAAGGTGCGTTTTATAAGGCGTATGTTGCATCGTATTGCCGGCAAACGCCTGTACCATACCTTTGGAGGCAGGATGAGGTTCTTTGGCATAGGTGGCTCAAAGCTGAACCGGGCCACTGAAAAATTTTTGCGTGATGCCCGTTTTCCTTATTCCATAGGTTACGGGCTGACAGAGACAGCTCCGCTTATAGCCGGAGCAGTTCATCCGGACACATCCCTTCAATCAACCGGCAGGGTGATGAAAGGCATAGAGATCCGCCTGCAGGATAAAGATCCCAAAACAGGTGTTGGTGAATTACAAGTGAAAACACCCTGTATCATGGATGGTTACTACCTGAATCCGGAGGCCGATAAAGAGGCTTTCACAGAAGACGGCTGGTTCCGAACACGAGACCTCGGAAAAATAGATAAATCGGGTCGTATTTTCATAAAAGGAAGGTTGAGTAATATGATCGTCGGATCCACGGGGGAAAATATATATCCAGAAGACATAGAAAACATCCTGAATCAGCATGAACTGGTAACTGAATCCCTTGTTTTGCAGAAAGAAGGGAAATTGGTAGCCCTGGTTTACCTGCAGGACCTGAAAGAAGATCTGCGAGAACAGATATCAGAAGTATATAACGACATTTTGAATTATGTCAACAGCAAAGTGGGGAAGATGTCGCGCATAACAGTCATCCATGAACAGGAAAACGGGTTTGAAAAAACACCTACACTCAAGATAAAAAGATACCTCTATACGGATATTCTCAAAAGAAAGAATAAGTGAGCCGTGTCCTGAAATCAGGGCTTGAATGAAATCTCCGCCCGGAAAATACTTTTTCCTTCTTTCATTCCTTCCACATAATTTGTAAGCGGATCTGTCTGTGCTGCCATCATTTCAATATGGTCGGAAAGATGTGCTTCAATGTTGAAGTTGATCCGGAACCGGTCCACTTTCCGTGAAGCGACTTGTGCGGGATACAGATGATCCATAGCCCATTCTATGTATTTGGCGTTGTTGACGTGTCCGTTGAAATCTATATCTGAATAAGAAACCGTTTTTTGTCCGGCAGGCTGAATCAATTCGGGATCGGGCTCCTCAATTTTCCCGCAGGGAGTTTCTATGGCATGTCGTTCTTTTTTCTGCGAAAGGGTGGTGTCGCTAAAAAGTAATTGTGGCCTTTGAATACGCCGTGTTTTCAGGTTTATGATCAGCCAGGAACTGGTGGCGGCTAACAGGTCTTCCGTCCCGTTTTCGTCCCGGATCAGGAAATCTCTCAGGGA
>Ga0172381_10002150_pt1 | contig 22228 bp, 17 predicted proteins | sample Leawel6488metaG_FD_119754 | JGI IMG/M metagenome (GOLD analysis project Ga0172381, IMG submission 119754) | Leachate microbial communities from a municipal landfill in Southern Ontario, Canada - Leachate well 64-88 metaG | ecosystem: Engineered > Solid waste > Landfill > Unclassified | place...
CTTGCGATAGTACCCCCTGTTGATGCGGTACTCTTCGAGATTCATGTCTCTATCCATCTCAATCACAAACTTAACGCCCATACCAGAGGGAGAAGTAAAATAGAAAACCGATATTTGCTGAACCGCTGCCCTAACCGTCATAAGCTCGGTAGGGTTGAGGCCGTCTATGTCGTAAATGATATACTTTGCGGAAATGAAGTTCTCGCTGTCGATGCGATTTCTTACCTTTGCAAGGGTAAACGCTGGCAGGGTTGAGCGCTTCAAATCGTCACGATCTGCCTTATTCGGAGCTTTCCTGATGGCGTTCACTAAATCCTTAATAGCCTCGTCTGATCTGATTTCAGAAACAATCTCAATTAGCGACCGAGGCTCGATCTGTGAGACATTGACAATACTTGGAATCCGAAACATTTTAACTCCTTGCTGGTTCTGATTCCCACAATAAAAAAGTCCGCTACGCTGTCAAGGAAAAATATCAGATTTGTTATTTTTATTTTAGATAGGCAAATCAAAAGCCCACATTGCAAGGAGTTAACAACGTGGGCATCGGTCGGTGTTCGCAGTACCTATGTCGTGGAGGGTGTGTAAATGTTATTATACAGGCTTTGGTGCTTCATATAACCTTGTCTCGTTCCTAACATCTATATGAACCCAATTCACGTCAGCCTCAATGCAAGTGATTAGCGGAAACAATCCAGAGCGAATATCATTGCGAACCTGCTCTGCTGGGATACCGTCGACATCGAAATCAACGGCTCTGCCAAAGCGATGCTGTGAGAATTTAGCTCCCACCTTACCTGTCATTGGCCTGAATCCACGCAAGCTAAACTTCCCACCAAGATGCCAATTATTGACATGCACAGGCCGTTTGTAATGCATCCGAATGGCATCAAGCGTCATTAGGATTCTATCGTCCATAAGGATTAGCCAATAATGCGCATACTCTGCTGAGGGCATAAGCTCCTGCCAAGTGAAGTGAATAGGTATGTATTGTTTCATTTTCCCATCACCGAAAAGCAGATAATCACCACAGGCACAGTAAAGCCTATCATGCCAGCCATGAATGCGTATTTTAGATGCGCCATTGTGTTAATTAGCTTCATCTTGAATTACCTCAAATGAATTTACAATTTCACATTGAGACAACACGCCATGCACTGAGGCATAGTCATTGTCGTTTAATACGTTCTTGTTCAGATAGTAATAGCCATCTGTCCCAAGCAGTGGGGATAGGAAACTTCTATTGGGATATTCAACACCTATTAGTTGTAATGCGATTTCTGCGCTAATCTTAAGAAACATTATGCACCTACCCCTGGACTCATTGCAAGCCACGTAGTTAAGAACGCAGCCCACGCTGTATGCTCTGCATTTGTTAAGTTTTCGCCACTAATATATGCCAAGGCAAGTGGGCTGCTGTAGTATTCTGAGGCTGTAGTTGCGGATAAAGCCCTGCCTAAAATCATTATAGGCAAGCTGTTTGTTATATCCAAAAAATCTCTGCTTTGGTTACTTTGCTCAAGATTATTTATGAGATACCTTGTTGTGGAGTTAGAAGTCCTTTGTGCTGATTTCAAACCTACTTGCCGTGCATGCACATAGCTATTAGAATTAATTCCTGAAGCAAATATTCCACCATAACAGGTATTATTCCCGCCTGCATCAAGAAAGTTTGGGTATATTGCCACGTACCCTCCAGACCTGACCCCCATAGCAGCCCCAATATCGGCTGTCATGGTGTTGCAATATACCCCAATGCCTAATGTGTCCTTAACCTCTTGTGCTAAATCTTTGGGGTAAATGTTCGTTCTGATGAAATCCGAGTTGCTTGCGCTTGCCATTGACACGCCTGCCACATGGGTAGGTGTGCCGTATTTATCTGCAAGTCCGATTGTGGCATCAGTAGGATTGACGATATTTACGCGCCCTGCCTGTTCATCATGTGCTGCCAATAAATACAGCCCAATCATCTTGCTGAATAGCGGTTTTGTGGCAACAATGAAGGCATCATACCATGCAATATACGCAGCAGAAGGAGCTGCTGACATCTTGGCTATCCATGCTAATGTTTCGGGTTGCATAGATACCCCACGCTGCGATAAGCCAAGTCCTAAGCTGAGTTTTCCAAGACTCATTGTTTCGCCTTGATAACAGGCTTAATCAGTCCATAGACGGAGCTTACAAATTGACCGACTTGCAAGATGTCATTTAGCTTAAGTTTCTTTAGCAGCTTAGGCTCTCTTTCAATCAGTGCTTGCGCTACGATGTTATTCTTGCCAATGTTAGACTGCACAGATAATTGACCGACAGTTTCTTGTATGTCGAATATGATAGGCTTATTGACAAGCTCATTTAGCAAGGATAGCGGCTGCTCTTTGGCTTGCATAATCAGCGGCACTGTAGTCTCTCTAAGCTCTGCTCTTGCTTTGCTTGACTCGATTAACTGCTTGATTTTGATGTATGCTGCCACAGCCGTAGCAACAACGCTTACAAGTATTACTATTAGTGCATCAATGTTGTTAAGCATAATGCCTAAGTTCTTTATGATCTCGTTAATCTGTCCCATGTTAATCTCCTATGCTTGCGAAGTGCCTTCAACACTACGCATTTCACGGTCTTTTGTGCGCTTTTCAAGCCACATGATTGCTTCATCCAGTTTGGTTATGGCAACGCTGTTTTCCCTGCATGGACGCTGATCGTTTAGCCCTTCAAGTATGGCTTTAGCTGCATAAATAATTGTGTCTATTTGGCAGCCGTTAACGCCAACTTCTTTGATTGGCTTATTCTGCAAGGTGAAGCTGATGCTGTTTACATCATTGCGGACATAAATGAAGTTAGTTGGTCTGATTTCTTTCTCAAACCAAGCATAATCCATTGCTCCGCTTTCGTTGAACTTTTCAGGATACTGCTCTTTGAGTTTATCCATTACTACTACTGGGAATCCACCAATCTCTTTGATGTTTTTTAGTGTGTCAAGTGCCATGTTATTCTCCTAATGAATAGCTGGAATTGATTTTAATAAAGTTAATATTTGCATCTGGTTAGTCATGAAAGCGTAAGCAATGCTTGCAGCCAAGATGACTCCGATGAACCTGAAGAAATTGCCCCATTTAATGATGTTGTCTCTGGTCTCTGCTGCATGCTCTACGATTATCTGTTTTATGATCGGCTTTGCTTTGCAGATAAATCGTTCATCGTCAAGCACCTTCATGGCATCATCAATAAGCTCCGTGCGTACACGATACCGCCTGTCTGCGTCAGCCAATGTCGTTACCTGCGATGTCTCGAATGCTCTTTGCAGACTTGCAACCGATTTAGTTAATATCTCTATCGCTGCTTCCATCTTGGCAAATCCTTCTTTCATTTCAGCCCTAAGCTCCTTTAAGTCGTCCATGCTTGCAAATTGTTCACCCATTGTTATCACATCTGCTTTGCGGGAGTAACGTAAACTATCGCTCCAGCCGTTGCTGATTTCAGGGAAATCTTGTCCCCTGCTTCTACGTATTCCCAAGCATCTACCTTGGCGGTAACGGGGCATGATGCAGTCTTAGTTGCGGTCTCGGCTTCGGTGTACTTGCCGTAGAAGAAGTCGTTGGCGCACCACATACGAACATAGCAGCCCACATTGCCAGCATCCCATCCGTTCAGATAGGCTTTAGCCTGTGTTGCGTCAATTACAGCAGTTGCGTCTGCCGTTGCATAGCTAACCGCTACAAGTGCGTTAGCTGCTGGATTGGCTGCGATAGCGGCTGCCACCTGTGCGAAAGTTGAATCCGATTTGGGGGTAATAGTGATATTGCGATTACCGGACACGGCTACCAATAGTGCAGCACCAGCCCCAGCCACCTGTACGGATATCCGCTCTGATTGCTCACCCTCAATGCGGGATGTCAGAGTTAAAGACTTAGCTCCCGTTGTGCCAGTGACAGCACCGCTTGCCAGAGTCTTTGTCTTGGAAGAAAAAGCGTTGCTTGCGTAAATCGTTGAGTTACTCGTAAGCGTTATCGCCTGCGTACCCCTTGTTTTAAGGTTCGCTACGGGGATAGCGTTGCCAAACGGGTCGATTGGTATTTGCGTTACATTGTTCATCATTCACCTCATGTCTATAGATTTATTGTTTTGGTTTTCTTGTCAAGCATTTTATTTCTTTTTTTCACCGTAGGTTTTCTCTGCATAATTTAGCGCACCTTCGGAGTAGCCAAAGAGCCTTGCAATGCGCCTATCTTCGCCACTGATATAATCATCCCAGCCCTTAGCTAATTGCAGTATCGGGTAGAGAGGAACACCTGTAAGCGGAACATTTATCTTAGCTAATGCTTCCAGTATCGGCTTTAACTCAACCTCGCCCGTGCGCTTGTATCGCTTGATTGCTCGGTCTATCTGCTTCGTGCCTTCGTTCAGCATTCGGATGCCACCCAGTGCGGGGACAAGCCGATCATATTCTGGCACGTCACCCTTGACAGCCCACAGCATCATTGCCGATGCGATTTCGCCAAGTATCGGGATTGTCTCTAATATCTGTTCCATACCGCCAAGATAGATGTCCCAAACGCTGCCAGGCTTAGTAAATCCTATGTTGCCTACCCACTCCAGCACCGGCTGAAGCATTAGCAATACCACCAGCATCCACGCAAGCTGATCTTTATCTGGATTGACTTTTGAGCTTGATGCGGCATTGTAAAGGGCATTGAAGGCTGCAAATTTCTGAGTCTTGAACTGTGTTGCCAATCTCCAGAACGTGCCTTCTCTACGCATTTGAGGGACAAACGGAGGCTTGGCAGACTGCTGAGTGCGGTCAACGAATAACTCCATCTGGCGCAAAGCCCCATCCTCAAGCTGTGCATCTGTCCAGTCTGGGTGCTTAGCTTGCAATTCAACATATTCCTTATGGTAAATAGCCCCGCCACCAAACAGCACGGCAGCCTGATCGCCATACTTACTCCAGTTCCCTGTCTGATTCAGCATTTGGCGCATCACCCTTTCGATAGATGCTGAGTTTCCCATGTGTAGGAACATATACTGATCAGAGGTTATCCCCTCTTTATACCTAACTTGGAATGAGGGTGATTTGCGGATTAGCTTTGCCATCTCTACGGGATGCGAAACAGCCCAGCCCAAGTGTTGGGTTAGTTCTGCCGGAGTCATGTAGGCAGCGGCATAGGCAAGAGACGAGACTTGTTTCAGCCCTACCTTGGGAGAGAAGGACAGCAAGGCCATGCTGATATTGCTTGTCCAGCGGTTGATCCCGTTAGACACATCCTGCTTCACATAGCCATTGGCAGCTATATCCCTGTAATAGCTCGTCAATGCTCTACGCTTGGCCTCACCCATTACGGTGTCTATCGCTGCCAAGACAGGCTTGGTTAGAATAGTTGTTCTGGCATTATAGATAGGCATAACAAGAGCCTTGTAGTGTTCGTTCATGTGAATGTGATTGGTTAGCTGTGCATCAAAATTTAGCGCATCCAGCTTGAATCCTACGTTGTTGGATATTCTGGAAATATGAGCGCCAAGGCTCATTGTGAAATTCTCTGTGGCTGCAAACTTGGGATTGCCGATCTCTATTTCCATCAGCTTGTTTTTTACATCCATTATGGCTGGGGTGTAGATCATTTCCCGTGTGAGTCCAAAGGCATTGCGTTCAATATAGGCATCATTTATAGTCTGGAAATACAGCGGATAGAACTCGTAGGTTGCCTTCTCTACCCATCGTTGCATGTATCTGCCAGCCTTAGACTTGGCAAATATGTCCATCATCTCACGCATAGCTATCTCGTCAAAGCCGGTGTTCAGCACATTCTCTGCGTAGGCTGGATTGAGCGAGTATGCGTACATCGAGCCAAGAGCTTGCAGGCTTATGCGAGTGCTTACCCTTTTGCCAGATTGCGGGTCAAGTAAGCTGATCTTGGTGTTGTTCAGCGTAGATGATGCGATAGCTGGCAAGTAGTCAGCAATGCCGCCAATACCAAAGATTTCTTTGGCGATCTCGGTGCGCATATTGTGTACCAGCTTGGTGAAATACACCAGCCCTGCGTCACGCTTGCGGTAAGCATCATAAATCGGGTCAAAGTAATTCTCTTGAAACCAGCCTTTTAGCATCCCCTTGTATTCTTTAGTCTCTTCGATCACTTCGTCAATAGCGGATAAGTGTTGATCTCGGTTGAACTCCATGAGCTTGATCTTCTCTGCATCTTCCTCATTAGCGATAGCCTCGTTGTATTGGGCTTCCTTCGCCTTGCGATACTCACGCATAGCCTCGTTATTGTGAATGGCATTGATGTCCAGATCGGCAAAGATACTGTCCATAAACAGCCCATGTTGTGCTGCATTGTCTATCTTGTTGCCTATCTTTTTAATCGGGTTGAGAGACTTGGACTTGCTGTGTTTCTCCAGCTTAGTCTCAAGCCCGCCATCCTTAAAGCTCTTGCCACCCATCAAAGCCAGCAGCGTCATGGCTACCTTGCGCTTATGCTCTGCCTTGCGTTTCTCATCAAAGTCCCGCATGATAGACTTGCCCTCGGTTATGAGCGATCTCACTTCCTCATAGGCAACCGCCATTCTCTCAACGCCTGAATAGACGGTTGTGTCGCCGCCATCTTTATTCTTGCCAGTCTGCTTAAGCTCGGAGAACATCTCGAAGTATCTCCGTTCCCATTCATCAGCCTCAGATGCGGTGTCCATGTCGCCATTTGTCTCTGATCCCGCCTCTTCGTTAAGCGTGGACAAGCGGATAAGCTCGGCAAGAGACTCATCGTGGTTCATGGCAATTATTGACTTGATATACTGTAGCTTTTCCAATACATCATCAGACACTAAACGCTTTCTTGCAAGGGTGTCTTTCTGTTTGGCTATCTTGGTGGACTTGGTCACCATCTTGACGATCTCTGGATATAGCTTTTGCCCGTAGCGCTTATTCAGCTTGGCTTCAATTTCGTACAGCTTGCGACCAAGTGATTTGATTGTCTTGATCTTGTTTACATTTCTCACCAGTGTTGCAATCTCGTTCTTAGTAAAACCTGGCATGTGCGGTAGCGTCAATTCTAAATAGTCTGCAAACTTCTTAATCAGCAGTTCCCGTTTCGTTTCGCTGCCAGTCTGATTATACACAACGGCTACCTTCCACATGAAGAGAGACAGCTTGCGTGACATATCCAAGCCCCTGTCCTGCATATTGGTGATCTTCTTGGCTGCCTTGTTCAGCTCTATCGTGGTTACTTCCAGCCCTTCCAGCGGGTCTTTGATCTTGCGGTAAAGAGCCTCGTCCTTGGGGTTGTTGAAATAGTCTCTGGCGTTGTAATTGAAATCCTCAAGCTCGCCGGTGCGGATGCGTTCCAGAATTTGGAAGTTGGCTTTATAGAAATCCTTGCCCATTGCCTTCTTGACAAAGGAGCGGATAGACTGCCAGAGACGGGTTAATATCCCCTGCACCTGCGGATTGGCAAGCGGGGGTTTGCCGTATTTAATGATATACTCGAAATCTAAGGCTGCCTTCTCTTCGGCTGCAATGCGCTCTGCTTGGGTTAGGCTTGACGGATTCCTACCTGAGTAGTGTTGCAGGACAATGCGCTGCTCTTTCTCGCTAAGCATCAGATTGAAGGCAAGGTGAAAGCCCTCATGGAAGGCTGTCATGTTGCCGTTGTTGTAGTTCTTGGCTATGTTTATGATAGCTATTACATTGTTTTCAGAGCCTACCCTGCGGTTTATCATGGTGCTGCCAACGGCAATAGGCTTTCCATTGCCATCTGTGATCGCACCCGTTAAGGCGCTGATTAAAACTTCTCTGCCATTGACAAAGGTTATCCGTGCGGAGTCCCCTTCTGTTTCAATATGGGATATCCAGCGTTTAGGGATAACAGACGTAAGCGCCATGACCATCCCCTCTATATCGTTAGGACTGTCCCTGTAGATCATCTCTGCTGTTTGGAAATCAACAATGGGGGAATGACGGATATCCGGGTTCTCTTTGCTAAACTCACCCACGTTGCCGGTGGCGGACTTGATCTGGGCGGGGGAATAGGCTACTATCTCATCTATTATCTTTGGATCTACCGCTTGGTCAAGTAAATTAGATTTCCATACAATTACTCCATCATAACCATCCGCAATGTTTTTTACTGTTATTGCCATATGGTTATTCTTAGCCATTGGGCTCCAGTTATATTGGTTTTGATATTTTGGATTTTTTATGTTTAGAAATAATGGATATATCCTACCACCATCCCCGTAAGCGTATCCTCCTGCTGTCCCCGCCCAAGTGTGCCCGCTACCATGACTTGGCGTAAAGTATAACCCTGTTCCAAAATATCCAGCATCGGTTTTTGTCCCTGCTTTTAATAAGTCAAACATCGTAAAGTTTTCATTAGTTGTCCCATGATACACCACCATCGGTTCCCCGTTCTCGTCCACCACCTTACTCGCATTCTTGGGGTCATTGAGCCAATCCCCGAACCACTTAATAAAGTTAGGCGTGCGCACCTGCACCCACTGCCTTTCGTTCAGCTTGCTGGGCTTGCCGTTGGGTGCTTTCATCCATTGATCTGTGCCTTCGTATTTGGCTCTCACTTCATCCATCTGGCGTTGTGCCTCGGCTTCTGATGCGGATATGGACTTATGGCGGGTATCATCCTCCCACATTTGGCGAGGGACATTGTTTGCGTCAAGTATGCTGTTTGCCTCTTCTTTTGATAAAATCCTCCCTATTTTTATGCTCCCAGAAATAAACCATTTTCCCACATCTTCCCTGTTCTGCAATATCGGATTCGTGGGATATTCGTAATAGCCTCCCTCTGGCACGTGCCTTATACCAGATAGGGTTTTAACTATCTCCCCAGTTTTCTTTGATCTCTCTGCCGTGTCGATATATTCCTGTTTATAGTTTTTATCAGCATCGTATTCCACCTCAACCATAACGGTGTTTGGTTTGTGCATATTGGGATATGGGGACGATATATTTGTCCCGTTTCTTTTGTTGTATGCGTCTATTTTTGTTCCACTTTGAGGGAAAAACGGCAAGTCTGCCCCATGCCAGCCCGGCCTGTATGAAACGACCTTTACCTGTTTCGTATCCATACTCGATATATACCCACGCTTAAATAGCTCGGCTTTAGTTTTGCTGTCTGGAATCTCCACCATTACGCCTGTATCTGCTGGGACGTAATCTCTGCCGTTCTTTGCTGTAAAGTGATACCCTCCCTCTGTCGCGTCAATCCATATTCCTGTTGGGAGGGGATCTGCTGCGCCAACAAACATCGGGTATAACAAACCGTTAACCAGCCTAAACGCCTTATACATTTTCCCCTTATTTTTAGGGGGGGCAGATTTCCTTATTGCGTATCCCACGTTCCCCGCATCAGCCATATCCGCATCTATCTTCTTAAATCTCGTGTCGGTATCATTCAGTAGGGATAGAACGGCATCCATTGCCGTAGCGTTATTCTCATAGCTATTGCCGTCAATCTCGTAGCCTGTGGGAGTGGATTTGATGTTTATCCTCTGCCCGTTGTCCACATTGTCAATATTGAACGTGACGGTTGTGCCCGTCTTTCTGGCTCTCACTGTGATGTTGCCAACCTTATCGGCAAGTTTATCAAGGCTCTTCTCGAAGGCTGCGGGATCGTGTGTTTGCCTCTGCTCAAGGCTTTTCTTTAGCTGGCTGGACACAAGCTGCTGCGATTTGGATAGGTCTGGCTTGGGCTGCTCTTGGGTTGTCTCTGTGTGCCTGATAACGCTTGCGAACTTCCATTCCCTGTTCTTGCTCTCTGCGGTGTTGGGCTTTAGGTAGCGGTTTTTTGCGTCTCTGGAAGATATGAACTCAAAGCCTTCGCCATACTTGCCAGCGTAGATGTCGTCAATTATAGCTATCATTTCCTTTCTGCTAATGCCAAGCTCTTTCTGAAGTTCGGATATGAGGACGTGTCCCATAAGCCCGCTTGGTTGCTTGGCAAGATAGGCAGACATTGCGGAGAGTATAGTATCTTTGGTTACGGGTTTGGCTTCTGGTTTGTTTTGTGTTCTTGTGTCTCTTATTGTGTCTGATATAATTTGTTGAAACCAGCTTGGCTTTTCCTGCGTTCCTGCTGGCTGCGGAGGGGTGTGTCTTGGGCTGATAGGATGTTCTGCGTTATACTTAGTAGCACTTTCGTACCGCTCTTTTGTAGTCTCGGCAATCTTGTCTCTTGCTGCTGATATTGCTGCGATTTTTGTTTTCTTTGATGGAGACCCAACGCCAAGCCCTAAATATCCATCTCTAACATCCCACATTCCCTTGTCATTTTTATACACAAACAAATCAAGCTCAGGGAAAACGCCTTGCAAAACTGGCTCTCCATTTACCTCTACAAATTTGTCCCCTGATTTGCTTGACGTTGTGTTTTGATTTACAAAGTACTTATCAGTTATGGGCTTTGGCGGAGTGGGGAGTTCTTCTGCCGTTCTTGTCCATCCTATTTTTGTCTCTGCGTCTGCTGCTGGCTTCTGGCTTTTGCTTTTCTCGTATTCTTCAAGCAGCGTCAAGTCCATTGTTTTCTTGGTGATCTTGATAGCGGTGTCAATCTTCATGGTCTTTACACCCATCTTAACCGCTTTAACTCCTCTGGATTGCATTTCCTCCAGCGTTCTAAGCCTGTTCTGCTTCTCACTCCTGAGAGCATTGCTATTCATTTTTGATTTGGCAGAATAGGGCGGGACTGTTTCAGCTTCCTCTACCTTCGGGATCTCTGGTTCTACTTTCCCTTTAATGTCGGCAAGCTGCCCTTCAACGTTTTGTATGTAGCTTTCAATATCTTCAGTATAGTTATCCTTATGTTCTCCAAGCCTAATTTTGGTATATCCATCCTTTTTAGCCTTTAGGATCAAAGCAAGTTGTTTCTCTGCTTTTGCTATCTTATTCTCTTGGCTATCATTAGACACTTGGATTAAGGGTTCTATAATAAACGTATTCTCTTCTGCTTTCCCTTCCTGCGTTCCTGCTGGCTGCGGAGGGATTGATATTGACTTGGATAGCTCTTTAAGTTTACCCTCTATTTCGGTTAGTGTTTTAACTCCTTCCCATCCCTGCCTTTTCAATTCTGCTTCAGTAAAGACAGTCTTTAGCGCAGCATAATCCTTGCCCTTCCCGTCCATAAATTGAGCTATCTTATTCTTAAGGTATGTGTTGGTGTTTCCTAAATGGATATTCAGCCAATCTCTAATTGCCTGTGAGTGCTTCTCATATTCAGCGACATCCTCTTTTTCTATCTGCCCCTTAGTCTTGCCGTTATCCTTGACAGTAGAAACTCCATCAGATGAAACCTTGACGGTGTATTTTCTGGTCTCTCCCTGCGCATTTATGGCTTCATACTCTGCTGTTCTCCACGTTTTCCCCTTGTGTTTCCCAACGCCAACGGTTTCTTTGTAGTTTTCAATCTCATCAAATCCCATTGTGCGGAGCGAATCTTCTGTCTTTGGAGTAGTATCTGGCTTCGCATCCTCAACGGGGGCTGCAACCACATCAGGGACAACAGTTTCAGTTGATGCAGTTTTTGCAACAACTGGCTCAGGCTTTAAGGATTCCTTAATAACTGGTGCTGGTGGGGTGGGTGTCTCGTCAACAGCAATATCCTCAGCTATGCCTTCCTCTACAATCGTATCATCTGGCACAACATCATCGGTTTGGGTTTCGCCCTGAACATCAGCTATGGCTGCGTCAAGTTCGGAGATCACGTTGTCTATGGTCAAATCAGACTCTATAATAGAAAGAGCCTTGTCCTTCTCCACGCCTTCACTCATAGCCCTAACAACCGCATCCATCAGCTTGACTGTGGGGCTGTCAACCTTGCCAACCATAGCGTAGGCATCGTGCATCTGCCCTGCTGCTTCGGCTATTGCCCTGTTCTTCTCGGTGAACGTCTCGGCTGAAATGGCTTCCATATCGCTCTTGATAATCTCGTAGGCTTCGTTTACCTTCCCTGCGTCTATCAGTTTGCGGGCATCTATCAGTCTTTTAGCGGTCTCGTTCCCGTCTTGGGATAGCTTGTCAACATTGCGCCAAGTCCTAAACTCTGCGTATGGTCTAACCACGCCACCAGCTAAGCCAAAAGTCAACCCGCCAAGCCCGCCTACGAGTCCAGCATAACCAATCTCTTGCATGGCTTGTTTGAGCGTAGGCGTTTCCCTTTGTCCAGCAGCCACGTCAATGATCATGTCGCTGCCAGTTTGTAGCCCTTCCTCCGTCATTTCGGTAAAGCCAGAGACGGCTGTAGATATTGCCCCGCGCCCAAGTTTGGTATCTATTGCGCTGGTAAGCGCCCTGCGGACGTAAGACTCTGCTGCCTTTCTCCCGCCTTTCTGTAGCTTTCCAAAGACAAAAGCTCTTTCTATGTTGCTTGAAATTCTTTCAATAGTGGCGTCGGTAATTGCAGACATTGTGCCTGCAACAATCGCACCATTAGGGGTTGCGGTAACAGAGCCGTATCTGGCGTAGGCTGCTGCAAATTCTTTAGCTTGAGAGCTTAACACCATGTTTGCGGTAACAACGGCATCAATAGCTGCAACGGCTTTAACTGCCTTAGCTGGGAGCATCCCAGGTAAAACGAAAGACATCATCATTGGCGTAGATATGGCCAAAGACGTAAACGCATCTTCCATCGGGCTGCCTGTGGATTGGCTTAACCCAGCGGTGTATCCGCCCATATACTTAGTAAACTTGCTCTCTGGAGAGAATAGCTGCAATACGCTGTTCGTGTAGTCTATAGCCCCAACGCCTACTCCGCCAGATAGCCTTGACAGTGTCCCGCCCTTAGCTCTCTCAACGCCAGCATCGAAGGCTTGACGCTCTATCCTGCTAAGTCCAGAGACGTAGGTCTCATGCAGTAATTCCTGCTTGACCATATTCTCTCTAATGGCTGGAACATCGTCTGGATCGTCTGTGTCTTGTAGTTGCTGTTGTAGCCGTGCCATTTCCCGTTCAGATTGAGCAATGCGCTCCTGTTTCTCTGCGTCCTTGACAACGCTCCACTCGGTATAGTCTTTGTAGTTATTGGGCTGTAACTCCGCATTGGCAAGGGATAGTCTAAATTTGTTCCACTCTGATCTTGGCACATCTAAACCTTTGATATTGACCATGTCCTTAGCTTCTGATAGGGACGCTGTGATCCTGTCGTGTTCGCCGTATTCAATATCTTTCAGGATAGCATCCCGCTTTAATCTTGCAGATGCGATCTTCTCTTTGGTGCGAGCTATGGTTGCAGCCCTTTCCTGATCCCCGTATGACTTGTTCTCAATACCGGGGACAGTTAGCGATTCCACGGGTGCGAAATCCTTATCATCAGGGGGCTTGACTGCGCTTAGCATTCCCTTCATGGTTTGCGGTGGGGCTGTTGGAGAGTAATACTTGGACATAAACCCGCTATAGACTTGCTGCCTTTCGGCTTCGTTAAATGATGCGTATGCAGAGTCCGTGACTACGTGCTTTTTGTATATCCTGTCCCAAACAGCCTTCTTCTCTGCATCGGTAAACTTGAGATACTCAGGGTCTTTCAGAATAGCATCAAACTTACCCATTAGTATTTCCCCACAAAGGCATTTATCTTCTTTTCGTCAACTTGTGTTTGGGCTGGTTGTTGCGTTGGTTGGCTGCCAGTTAAATTGCCGTATCTTGTTTCAGCAAGTTCCTTTTCGTAATACAAGGAATGGGCTTTACCGTAGCCAGCCTTTAATGCCTTCTTAATACTTTCTGTTATCTTTGTGCCTTTTGGCGCACGATAGGTTTCCCCGTCAAAGGTAATGCCGTTGCAAGATGCCATTATTTTGTTGGTTTTCTTGCCCTTCCCAGCATTGACAATGAACTTCTCTAAGTCTTGCCCGCTACCCACGCTTATTGTAACGCCAGCATTGGCAAGCGTGGCTATGCCTCCTTTTATCTTATCAATGTCCTTCTGCGCAGTGTTAGCTTGTGTAGGAGTTGCGGTATTTCCTTCGCCACCCATGCTTGCCTTAGTTGCTGCTGTGGATAAATCAAGAGATGCACCATACTGTTCCTTTCGCACCCAATCTGACCACTCTTGTTCCCTGCCAGCATCAACGAAATACTTAGACACGATTGCATCTTTCTCTATTGCGCTCTTGTCTTTGTTCTTCCCTAACAGCTTGGCAACCTCTGGATATGCAGCCCCAGCAGCGTTTAGTTTCTGGATTGTGCCAAAGTCCGCTTCATCTTTCTTGGCTCGTAAAACCTTTGCCTCTGGAGTAAGCTTGTCCCAATCTTTAGGGAGTGGCACGCCGTTATTATCATAAAAAGCCTTGGAAGATTTCTCAGCCCGAAAACGAGTAAGCTCTGCCCCATACGTTGCCTGTTGCATTTGTGGGCTTTGCGTAGCGTCTGGCATGAACGGCATCCCTTCTGCTGCTGCAAGCTGTGACAGTCCCTTGCCAAATTCCTCTTTCTCAATATCCACTTCTCTGCGCTTGATCATTAGATCAACGGCTGGCATTATGGTGTTGACAAGCTGCTGGCGATTCTGCTGATTGGCAGCCTCTACCTTGCTTACAAGATCACTAAAATTCATTAACATTAGATTCCCCCCATTCCGCTTAAAAAGGCTTTGAGATCGTCAAGGCTGCCATTGGTTAATATGTTTTGCAACTGGAAACGGAAGGTATCCGCTTGCTGTATTGACATTTTAGATATAGCTGTATTGATGGCTGAAGATTTATTCGAGACAAGGCTTAGCTTGTCCTTTGTGCTGCGCTGATTGGCGTTAAACGCAAGCTGTGTTGCGGCAGAGGAAAGCCCCTGACCTATCGCATCCATATCCCAATCTTCAGGCTTAACCGTCAACTGCCCACCGTTGTCAATGCCGACAAAGCCACCAGCGGCTTGACCGATAGACCCGCCAAGCATGGCAGACGCAAACATGGCAGATGCCCCACCTGTTGCGGGTGCAAGCGCAGCACCTACGCCCATGCCAGCTACCTGCAATGCGGTGCGTAATGCTCCGCTTAGCTTGTTTTTCTTGGCTTCTTTCTTGGCTTCTTCTTCTTGTTTCTCGATGGTGTCTTTCTTAAGCTGTCCTTCGGCAATGCTCATGTCAAGCCGTTCCTGCCTTCCGCTTTCCACCTCAAGAGCCTGTGTATAAGCCTTATTCTGTGCTTGATTCCACTCGTTCCTGCCAGCCTCAAGCGATGCGATCTGCGCTGCGGATGATGCCCCTGAGCGGTTCTGCATGGCTGCCATGTCCTGTTGAAGTGCGCCAAATGGCTTAGCCATTGCGCTCATGTTGCGCTTATACATATCCATCTCTGGGCGTTGCTGCTTTAGCCTGCGTAGCTGCGAAAGGTAATTATCATATTGGCTTGCCATCTCTATCTCCCGTCTAAATTGTCGAATTCTATCATGGTTACATTGTCAATTTCAAGCAAATCTATCTGTGCGTAGTCGGCACTTGCGCCTGGCACTGATACTTTCTTATTGGTATATCCAGTGTATTCTGCGCTTGTGGCAGTGTTGTCGGTTATTTTGGCACTGTATAGTTTCACGTAAAACTTGTATGCGGCAGAGACAAGATTTCCGATTACCTTCATGCGCCCAAGTTTCTTAATCAAGACAATGGCTCTGGTCAAGATACGAGTCACATTATCGCCACTGCTTGCGTCTGTCCCGTGCAGATACATCACGTTATCGTCATAGCTTATCCAGCCATGCTCATCGTTTATGCAGTAAAGGAAATCATCAGGCAAATGTAAGCCCTTGTAAATCCATCTGGTTTTCTCATCAAGCTGGAACACGTAACTGCCAGTGCTTGCCTTAGCCCAAAGCCAGTTGTGGATTGGATCATACAGTAGCCTTGATACCGTGCTGGTGTCTATGATGCCGTCAGAGATATTGCTTATCCCGTTATCGGTTAAGACCATGATGCCCTTGTCTGATACCCAAGCGTAGCCCCTGTAAAGCTCTGCTAAGCAGTTGCGGTTGACAAGTCCCACTCCAGCCATTTCCTTGATAACCCTACAGTCGGTGCTGCGTGTGCCAAGCAAGGCAAGACGGTAAACATTGTTCTCTGCCCAGATCAGGATCGTGTTATGCTCATCGGTAGGCATTAGTGATTTCATAGGAGCTATTCTGATGATCTTCTCATTGATCGGATATTCGTTCTGATCTGGCATCCCGCTATAGCTGCCCCATTGGATTCTGCCAGGTCGGTTGTCTCTCTCAATGCTTAGGGTGTCTATGATCACATTCTCATTGGAGTAGCAGATAACTGGAGCGGGTGCAGTGTTAACTGTAAACGCCTTGTGTGCGCCAAGCCCCGTTGTGCTGTAAATCGGCATATAGCGCATAAGGTTGATAATATCGTAGCTGTCGTTCAGATACATCCCAGTGATAAATCCGTACTTCATGTTGCTGGCTGTAGCGTATATTGGGTTTGGTTCGTATATCCTGACTCGTAAATCCTTGTCTCTCTCTATCTCTTCCAGCATCACGGCATCTTTGTAAACGCCAACGTAATTGTCATAAATAACGGCAATGGTGATTAGCGGATTGCCAGAATATCTGTTGCGGATAGAGACGCAGTAGAAAACAGGATTATCTCCAGGTGTCAAGCCTTGCGCTTTCAAGTCAACGATTGGGCTGGTCTGATACAGGACTGTCCCATCAAGCTCAGTTTTTACTCTTATTCTGTCAACGGTACTGCTGACTTCCCTTTGCACCCATACAAGAGTCCCATCCATTACATATATAAGTTGGAGTCCGTCTCCTGCGCTTACTGGAGGTTGTGACCAGCCAAACAAAGTTATATCTTTAGGGACTTTAATCCCCAGCTCGTATTCTGAAAAATCAGAAAGCACATCGTTGTCATTCCTTTTAACTGTGTGCGTTGTGGTATATCCCATGTCGATCTCTTCACTATAGCCATACTCGTCTATAGGCGTGATCTCAATAGGCACGCTCACGTTTAGCAGTGGTATCCCGGTGAACATATTGGCAGCGTTAAGGTAAGATAGCCCTTGCGCTGAGGAGTTTAGTATCTCGGCTGGAGGAGTGTCTCTCGGTATGATTAAGCACTCTTCATTTCTAAGCGGAGTCTCAAGCACCACGTTCTTATAGAAATTAGTGAGTAGCATCTGTGTTGCGGTGGGAGAGCCAGAGCCGATCAGTTCAATAAACCTCCCCTCCATGCCCGTAGGGATAGACTCAAAACGCACAAGGTATATTGTCTTATTGCCGTTAGCAGGTAAATGAGGTATGCGTATCCATGACAACATCCGCGTCTGCACGTCTCTGGTGGGTGGGACAAGTGGGACTCCAGAGCCGCCAGCAAGGTGTGTCTCTGCCATAAGCGCAATGACCCCACTGCCAGGCTCGGTATTGGCGCTTGCCTTGATTAGCTCAAATGCGGTTGCCCCTATTTCTGCTATTGCCTGTAATGCGGTTGTGATAAATGCTGATGTTGTGGTGCTGTATGCGATCTTTAGCGTGACGGCATTTGACGCAACAGAGCATGATGCCCCACCGCTGGTAAAGAAATTAAGCGTAGCAATACTGGACTCCACTACGTAGGCTGCTGTCCAGTCCTCACTCTTGGTAACTGATGCGATAATCCCGTCAAGCGTTCCTGCTGGTGCGATAGCTGCAATGAGTAGATCGTAAATATCCTCTGCGGTAGTCACTGACGGATAGCCAGCAGTGTCCTCTGTCTCAAGGGTTATAGTTATTGCGTGCTTGTTTGTGTCTGTGGTGACAAGCGCAAGATCAAGCGTGGCATTGTAAACAGCGGGCTTAGTAACGGTTATGCTGACGTGATATACGCCATCTGCGCTAACAAATTCCAGCCATTGCAGTGCCTCTTCGCCTTCGTTCAGGATAAGCAGTGCATCTGTGGTAGCGGGCAAAATCTCTACTGTGATGTCGTTCCCGTCTGCGCCAGCGGTAAGAGCCTCAATGTCTATAGCTGCGGATGAGCCATCTGTCCCAATCAGAAGCGTAGCCTTAACAGCTTCGCCTGATGCGTTCTCTACCTTGTGCAGCTTGACAACTGCATCAATCGGATAATGGTAAACATCAAGCGGAGTGGTGAGATCAGAGTCCATAATGCGGATATTCGCCATGTTCTCGGTGTCCCAGTCCATGTCCTCCAGATAGTCCTCCCCATCTGCGTGCGCTCCCGCTTCATCAAATAGATCAATGCGGTGGAAACGGTTTACGTAGTTCACTCCATTGCCATTGTTAAGCGTAAGAGTCCAGATAGTCACAGGTAGAGACGGATAGCCAAGCGGATTGACGGCATTGGCGATAAACGGAATACCATCCGTAAGCGTTATATCATCACCACGGGGGGCAAGGTCTTTATCATAACTGGCTGCTATTATGGATGGAATAGACGAGATCGTGGCACTATAAGTAGATTGGTTGCGAGGGATTCGGCTTGTAGTAACAAGCTGATAAGGTGTAACGGGTATGTAGCTCTCGGAATAGTCCGCAACGGCTACATATACTCGGACTTCTCTCACATCTGCGCTGTCAATGGGGATGTCAAGCGTTAAGCTCTCTATCGAGCCTACAATGTTATTGCCAAAGGTGTAAACTCCATCCTCAATGGGATAGTAGTAGTTCACTCCGTCTTTAGTGAAATATCCCTTAGCCATATACTGAGCCTTGTCGTAAACCATAACAGGTGAAGGATTGCTCTCAATACTCTCTTCGTTGACGTAGGTGTAGCAGATCAGCAATATCTTGCCCCTGCCAATTCCAGTTCCCTTGTCGCTTTCGTCATTGAAAATAAGGTTGCTAAGCACGGCTCTCTTTAGCGGCTTGGTTATGCCTATATTACTGGTGACAATGGCTCTCTCGGAGTCTATGATCACTCTGCGGGCTGCGTTATTGTTCCTGCCATCAACCCACACAAACTGATAATCGTCTGATGCGGTCTGTGCATTGGCTGCGTCAACATCGGTATAGAGGATTACTTCTTTCCAGTTTGCCATTATGTCAACCCGTATTTAAGCATTAGGAAGTTATATGCAGTCAATGCGTCATCATCGGTAAATATCTTACTTCCCCATACCATCATAGCAGCGCAATTAGCCTCACAGCCGTTTTCGTCGTATGGATATATTCTTCCACCTAAGTATATCTGCGTAGGCACGGAAAATGATCCATTGTTATTTACACGGGTTCTGGTGAATCCTCCACCATCTATACTGCAAGCATGTCTCCACTGTGTTGGATAGTCTGGAAGATCGTAGTCTATAAATAAGGTTATTACGTGCCACTCGCCATCCAATAATGATGGAGATATCTCAAAGTTATATTCTCCAGTTATGGCTCGTAATGCTAAATAGCTACTGCCTTCATAGTATGGGTATGCAACTCCGAGATTTACGCCTAACTCTATTATTGATCTTCTGCGACCATAATCCATACTTGACTGTGTGTTAAACTTTATCAGCATACTAACTGTAATGCAGTTATGAGTAAGTGTCGGCGGGTGTAGATTATTAGAGTATAGCTTTGAGTATTCACTTGACACCTTATGAAACTTTACTGTAGGATGTGTATTAAGAACTCCAGTTAAAGTACTGTCAAGTATAGGCGCTAAGCCTTCCATAGATGCAGCTATGCAGCCCTTCTCTAAATCCTCCCAGCTTGTTACTAATTCCTCGCTGCTGGTGATCCCGCTGCTTACTTGGAAGTTGAGCCATAAGTCTGATTGGAATGGGATGCCGAAAGAAGTCCCCGTCACCTCAAGGTATCTTGGTGTATTATCTGCTCCCGTGCTGGTGTGTGTTATATCTGACATTAGGTCTCCACTGGTGCGTAACGCACATTTATCTTAGTCATTCCTGAATTTGCCGTTGCAGCAGATATGCTAATAGGCTCACCATAAGGAGTCCATGTGGCGTCACCGTCTATCTGTATCTCGAACTCTTCTGGGGCATACACAAGCAGCGGATTGGTTAGCCCAACCCCGCCTACGTAGTAGCTCTTGCTGTCTGAATACTCGCCTTCGATTGAGGCAAATTCGCCAAGTGAGGTAATGGTTACGCCTGCTGCGTTCTCTACTCTGATATATGGAACGCCTACATACTCGGCTATCACTAATTTAGATACAGCAAGCGTAAGCTCAAGCACCCTATCATCCGTCAAGACTACTCCGCTATCGCCATCTATCCAGTGCAAGAAGTCCTCATCGTCACCGCTGGATAAGGCTGCGGTCAAGGTAACCTCGGTGTCGTTCCAATACTTGCGGGTAAGCGAGCCAGAGGGAGATGTTGACGTTGTGCCATTCGCATCGCCATTCTTGTCCGGTGTTACGTCTGAGATCAGCACGGCTCGGTAACTGGTAGTTCCGAATATCCTTGCCTTAATGTCAAGCGTAACCTCGGTAAGCCCCTCTGTGCCACGATAAACGAGCTTGGCTATCCCGTCTGATGTGAAAACTACATATACAAAATCATCAATACAGTCAATAGGAACGCTGGTCGGTTTCCAGTAAACTACCTTGACTGCGTTCTCTAAAAATGTTGCGGATAAGTCAAGCATGATCTCAGATTCTTTAATGTCATGCCACACACCGTCCTTGCCAAGATACAAGTTCCTGATCTCGGCTGCCTGATTAACAGGTAAAAGATGTGGGAGGAGAACATTGTTCATCCCCCCATTAACGTTTATGGTGTTCGTGGTACTCACGATGCTATCTCTTGCCGTAGCTTGGCTACTGATTGCTGAATCAGCACCTCCAGTATTGCGGGTGCAAACAACGTACTCATCTCGTTGATGTCCGTGTTTAGGTACGTATCGCTCCAGCCTATTACGCTAAACATGATTACGCCATCCGCCTCAAACTCTAAGCCGCCTAAAAGGGTAATCATGCCATCGCTGGCATCTGACAGGTTGCGCTCGTAGCGATAAAGCAAGACAGTGTCAACCGAATAGGCAAGATTGCTACAAAGCTGCATAGCCCGCTCTTGGTGCTGTTCTACCTGCTCAAGCACAGCATTGATATACCCTTCACCATCATCTGGAGACGTGTAGTCCATATAGCGGATTATCCCAACGCCACAGCCAGCAGCGGCAAGAATATCGGATACAAGCACGGACGGGCTGTCGGCAAGGAAGGTGTACTCTCCAGTAGAGATTAGCCCCGTTAAGGCTTCCTGTTTGGCAGAGGGATTGCTGATAAGCTCTCTAACTGCCGCATTGAACATAGCCTTTGCTCTGTCTGAATAGTTCTCGTACCCCTCTCCACAGCGTGAGGTGATCTCAATTATTAAGCTTTCTGCTGTCATTAGTATAGCCTCCCAGTTCGCTTATTAAACGATATGCGCTGGACTTCCTGCATGGTGTTGGGCTTGCTCTCGTCAAGTTTCCTGCGGTAAATGGCATACGAATCAGCATCCTTGTACTCTAATGCGTATAGCCCGCATAATACATAGTATGTGAGGTATGGCAAGTAGTTGTCCCCCAGCATTGCCAGAGTAGTCCCTGATGTCCTGCCAAGAATAGTCACAACACTGCCAACCACAAGGTCATTGGCAAAGTACATTTCCCCAACCTCTGTCAAATGATAGTAATAGCCGCCACCCACAAGGGACAGATAATCACTTGCGGAGATCGGTGTATATGCCTGACCGTCTATGGATAGTTTGGCTACATAGAGAATGGTTGAGGGGATCACCAAGCATTTCAAGTCGGCATAGTAATTGTATGCCCGATCGGGCGTTCTCTCGCTTGGGGTGCTTGGCGTGGATATTCCAGGAACACTCACGGTTAGTTTCGTGATGCGCTCCTTCCCATTGCTATTGATCTCGTCAAGCGCAAGCTGGAGATATTTGTTTACCTCAAGCAGGGTTACCGCTGGCAAGTGCATCAGAATGTTTGCGTGAATTTTCCTGGCATCCATCTTAGCTCTTCTTTAGCAGAGCCACAAGCTCTGATTTCTTTAGCATTTTACTGGTCAAGCCAAGCTCTTTTGCCCTTTCGTACAGCTTTTCATACGCCCACTTGTTGTAGTCAGGCTGGGTTGCTGGCTTTTTGGCTGGCTCATCGCCAATCTCGAAAACCGTTTTATTGAATCCGCTATAGTTGCGGAGCAGGGTAGCTGTCTCTTCGCTGGTGGTCTGGTAATAGTTCATTGTGAATTGGCAGCCGTCAATATTGCCTGCCTCTGAGCTTACTTTATGAAATCGGTATAACATTTATACCTCCTTTTTTAATAGCGGGAGGGGCGTTATGAGTGCCCCTCCCTGTGGC
>Ga0172381_10002151_pt1 | contig 22224 bp, 20 predicted proteins | sample Leawel6488metaG_FD_119754 | JGI IMG/M metagenome (GOLD analysis project Ga0172381, IMG submission 119754) | Leachate microbial communities from a municipal landfill in Southern Ontario, Canada - Leachate well 64-88 metaG | ecosystem: Engineered > Solid waste > Landfill > Unclassified | place...
AAAAATGCTGAGGCTGCAATTCAAGTGGCTGCCGGTTCAAACAATACAGCGACAGTAATAGCTTTCGATCCTGATGGTCATCCCTTGCGTTATGAATGGTATATTTTTAAGGAAGGGACAACAGATACTGACGGTTCAATGCCGCCTTGTATTCAGAGTCTATGGTCAGACAATACAAAAAAGGATCTGACTTTTAAAGCTCCCACAATTCAGGGAGGGTACCGGCTATACATATTTGTGTATGACGATATAAATAAAAAAGTGGCAAGTGGCGTGATACCTTTTAATGTGCTGTAAATACTCTGAAATAAGAAATCATAAAAAATGTCGCATCCTATTGGTTCTTAAATAGAATTGGATGCATAAATAATTACAAATCATGAAAAAACTTTTAATCTATTGTGCTATTTTGATTGCTTTTGTGAATTGCAAACCCGAAGCAGAGGAGATATTAGACAATGTAGATTCAATTAAGATTGAATTACCGATAGATATAAAATCTGTCGCTTTCCCTGCAGACTCTAGTAATTTCGACATCAATTTAAGTTCAACCATTGGATTGGATTCAGTATATGTAAAACTTGATGGTGCCGTAATTGCCGGTTTAAGTAAAAACTTAGAAGGTGCAAAATCTGCCACCTTTCGGTTTTCATATGTTCCAAAAACAGCGGATGTCGGGAAGACACTCAACTTTTTTATTGAAGCCATTGATGTCAATGGAAATTTAAAAAGAGCTGAATACTTGCTTTATGTCCAGGCCAACTTGCCTCTAATCAGCTTTGACCTTTCTCAAAGTGTACCTGATACAGTTTTTAGTGGTCAACCGATTGAAAAGATAATTACGATTACATCGGGGATTGATTTGAAAAGTATAACCACGTTCTTGAATGGAATAGAAATATCCACATTGACAAAGACAACTTTTACTAATCCTTTTAAAGATGCCTATTCAATTGCCTATTCTCCAACAGTGACAGATCTGGGACAAGTTCTTAAACTTCAGATAAAGGCGGTTGATCAAGATGATAATGATTTATCACAAGAGTATAAAGTTTTTGTTAAAAGACCAGCTCCATTAGTGGGAGTTACGGAATTTTGGGGAATAAAACTGGGAGGACAAACCAATGCGACTATTGGACAGTTTTTGGATGTGGAAACCGGGAGTGTTTATACCAAAGATCAAAGTTCTGCACATGCTGCCGACATTGATATTATTTCTTATTATTCCAATAGTGCCAGCGGAAAATACTCTATCAACATAACCTATCCTCTTACAACAAATGCATCAATAATTTATCCGGATTTAAAAGCTGTTCCGGCAATATGGTCTGTCCGTAACACCACACAATTGAGAGATGCCGTTACAGCTATTGCTCCTGCCGATTTTAATACGATGGATACACCGGAAAAAATAAAAGGATTATATGATGCTTCTGGTATCTCTACCAGTTCCTCTATCAATTCTATGAAACAAGACAAACTGGTGGTTTTCAAAACCGGCATGGAACCTCCGTTGGCAGGTGATACTTATGGTGTAATGATCGTACGTGCCAGTTCTGGAACACAAGCAGGACAAATAACTTTTGACTATAAAATATGTAAGTAATCAAATTCTTAATAAATGAAATTATGAAAACAAAAATTATTTTTTTGACAGTTGCTATTTTACTTTGTTTTTCCCAAATAGGGAAAGCTCAAAACACAATGCAGGTCAATAAGTTTGATGGAGGTATTGATCATACTGCTATAAGTGATATTCGCAAATTAACCTTTCCGGACGGTAATCTCTTGATTACCAAAAAGGATGCGAGCACAATTACATTTGCACTTGCAGATGTAAAGTATATCAATTTTACAAGTGTTTATACATTTGTGCCTTCAGTTTTTGGAAAGGGTGTACAAGCTCTCAAACTTTATCCTAATCCAGTAGTGAACGAGTTGTATTTCAACCTGAATGAAACAAATACTAAATCAGTAGAAGTTTCTGTGACAAATAGCTTGGGAGTAATTCTTTTTACTCAAACTATTGAGAATAATCCAATGCACATTAATGTTTCATCTTTACCTGTAGGTCTTTATTTTTGTATGGTTAAAGAGGGTGGCAAAACATCAGTTGGTAAATTTATTAAATAATGTTGCACTTAAATTCTATAAAAAATGAAAACAATATATACTTCCTTAATTGTATTATTTATGACCGTGAACAGTCTTTTTGCTCAAGACTCTGTTTATGTATTTAAATCCAACTACCCTGTTTTCAAAGAATCTGCAGACAAGATTGACAGTATGAGAACATTCTCCGGTAACTCACTTTTTCAGTGTTTTGGTTATTCCAATACCTTACTTTTCTCCTCAAGGGTTTCAAGCGTCGACAGTGTAACTTATGCGCCTTCAACAATTCCGGCAACTCCCCTTGGAATGACATCTTATACCAGTTTGAGTATTGGTGCATCAAGCAACACCTCTATCGGATGTTACCTGAATGCTTCGACAAGCCGCATATTTACACTCGTAGGTAGTGCTGAGAAGTGCGATAGCATAGATTTAGGAATTGGATATAGCTCAACTGCAGGTACAGCAGGATTGTTTTTTATTTCTCCGACAGACATAACAAGTTATATACTGTATGATGCAAGTACACTGGGAACTGACAGAATAACCTTATGGAATCCACGAAATCCTACATTAATGAGGCGGTTAGATGCTACCACTTTCCTTCGTACGAATTTTGATGCAATCGCTACCGGTGAAGATATAAAAGCAGTATTTGACACTGCAATTGCAACTCCTGTATCACCCAACACTGCGACTAAAGTTGTTTCTATGGGTGTAGGTAAATCATTGGCATTTAAAACTATTGATGGAAAATATGGGGTGTTATGGGTTACAGCTGTTGTCGGCTCTCCGGCAGCAAATAGAAAGATAGTGATTGATTATAAAATGACTAATTAAGTGTCTTGCTAATCAGAACTATTTATTTAATTTATTTTGTTTTTCATTTACAATGAAATCGCAGAATACTTATACAGGTTAATAAGTAAGAATTCTATTTGATAACACTCCAACCTCATCAACACCCAATACCCGACAAAAGTAGTTCAAATGGGAGTAGGTAAGAGTTAGCACTTAAAAAAATTGGGTAAATTGTAAGATGTCAATCGATGTATTTCGGTCGGTAGTACTTTTTATGCTTAATATTCACCTGTTTAGTAGCCAAATAAATTAATGGATTACATCCGTACCATATATTTAATCATTCTCACATGAGAAAAATCTTTTTAATAATACTTATTAGTATTACAAAGCCTTTAATGTCCTTTGGCATTGATGTTCCTTTATATTTAGACCCAAAACTGCCGATTGAAAAAAGAGTTGAACATTTAATGTCGTTGATGACTTTAGAAGATAAAATTGTACAAATGTGTCAATATGTAGGGTTGGAACACATGAAAGAGGCCGAAAACCACATGACGGAAAAAGAATTGCAAAGCAACGATGCCCGCGGTTTTTATAAAGGTTTGCATTCTTCTATGGTTGCTCAGATGGTTGAACAGGGTAAAATTGGTTCTTTTTTACATGTTCTGACTTCCGAAGAGGCTGATTATTTACAACAACTTGCAGAGAAAAGTCCTCTTAAAATCCCTTTGTTAATAGGTATTGATGCAATTCATGGAAACGGACTTTATAGTGGTTCTACCATTTATCCTTCACCAATAGGAATGGCATCTTCATTTGCTCCTGATCTGGTAGAAAGAGCAAGCCGGCAGACAGCCCTTGAAATGAGAGCAACAGGCTCACAATGGGCTTTTACACCTAATATTGAAATAGCCCGTGATCCACGTTGGGGAAGAGTAGGAGAAACTTTTGGAGAAGATCCCTATTTAGTTAGTTGTATGGGTGTGGCAACTATTCGTGGACTCCAGACGAATGATTTCACAGGAGTAGATAAAGTAATTGCCTGTGCAAAACATTTGGTTGCAGGTGGTCAACCGGTAAATGGTACAAATGCTGCGCCAATGGATGTGAGTGAGAATGCACTCAGAAATTTGTTTTTGCCACCATTCAAAGAAGCCATTATGAAAGCAAAACCATTCACATTAATGGCAGCACATCATGATCTGAACGGAGTGCCTTGTCACGGCAATAAATGGATTTTGACAGACATTGCCCGAAAAGAATATGGTTTCGATGGATTTATTGTCAGCGATTGGATGGATATGGAAGCTTTGTGCTCCAAACATAAAGTGGCAAAAACGATGAAAGATGCTTTCTGTCTATCAGTAGATGCAGGTATTGATATGCACATGCACGGACCTGAATTTGCCGAAATAATGAAAGAATTGGTAGAAGAAGGGCGCATTTCAGAAGAACGTATTAATCAGGCTTGTGGTAAGATACTGGAAGCAAAATTTAGATTAGGACTTTTCGAACATCGGTATACTGACAAAAAAACAATTGAGAAAGAAGTATTTTCTTCCGAACATCAAAAAATTGCCTTAGAGTTGGCTCGTCGTTCAATTGTTCTTCTTAAAAATGAGAAATTATTACCTTTAGATAGCAAGAAATACAAAAAAATACTCGTAGCGGGTCCCAATGCCGATAATCAATCCATTATGGGTGATTGGGTGTTTCAACAACCCGATAAAAATGTAATTACCATTCTACAAGGCATTAAAAAAAGTGCTCCCTGTTCAGAAGTAAACTTTGTAGATGTAGGTTGGAACTTATCAACAATAGATTCGGCAAAGATTCAGCAAACAGTTGCGCAAGCAAAGAAATGTGATTTAGCTATACTGGTGGTTGGAGAAGACTCCTATCGTCAACACTGGAAAGAAAAAACGGATGGTGAAAACCGGGACAGAATGGATATTACTTTGTGGGGATCGCAAGAAAAATTGGTAGAGGCTGTTTACAAAACAGGAACTCCTACTATTGTGATTCTGGTAAATGGAAGACCACTTGCAACTCCATGGATTAGTAAACATATTCCAGCGGTTATCGAAGCATGGGAACCTGGTTCGATGGGAGGTCAGGCTGTTGCAGAAATTCTCTTTGGTCAGGTTAATCCCAGTGGGAAATTACCCATTACAATTCCGCGACATGTAGGTCAGATTCAATGTGTTTATAACTACAAACCGTCTTATAATTCACATCCTGTAATCGACGGATTATCCACTCCCCTTTATCCTTTCGGATATGGCTTGAGTTATAGTAATTTTCAGTATAGTAACTTAGTGCTTTCTTCTTACGAAATCAAAAAGGAAGAATCATTAAAAGTGTCGGTTGACGTAACAAATACAAGTGCTGTCGGTGGTGAAGAGGTTGTACAACTTTATATTCGGGATAATTACAGCCTGCCAACCAGACCAGTGAAAGAACTGAAGAAATTTAAAAGAATCTCAATAAATCCGGGAGAAAAACAAACTATAACTTTTGATCTGAAACCAGATGATCTGGCATACTATAACAGCCAAATGGAGTTCGTGGTTGAATCGGGGGAATTTACGATCATGGTGGGCGGTAGCTCTGAGGATAAACAATTATTAAAAAAACAATTATCTGTATATTAATCGAAAAATGAAAAAAATACTTATTTTATCTTTATCGCTTATTCTATTGTCGTACAATGGTGTTGCTCAAAACTACGATGTGGTAGTTTACGGCAGTTCGTCAGCCGGTGTTATTGCAACCACTAAAGTTGCCCGAATGGGTAAAAAAGTGCTGTTGATAAGCAATACAAATCATGTAGGTGGACTAACTGCATCCGGCTTGGGGGCTACTGACCTCAATAAGCCTACTCATATTGGCGGCATGTCGCGTGAGTTTTACAAACGTATATACGACTATTACATGAACCCTGAAGTATGGACAGCGCAAACTCGCAAAGATTATTTCGATCATATTGGCAAACGCATTTTCGGGGGAAAGAATGAAAAACTAGGCATACAGTGGGCATTTGAACCCAAAGTTGCCGAAAAGGTATTTAATGATATGCTTCATGAGAAAAACGTAAAGGTGGTTTACGGACAACGGCTTTTACTCAGCAAATCTGGTGTAGTGAAATCAGGAACCAAAATACTTACCATTATCATGGAAAGTGGTCAAAAATACAGTGCAAAGGTTTTTATCGATGCTACATACGAAGGAGATTTAATGGCAATGGCTGGCGTTAGCTATCATATGGGTCGTGAAGCTAATAGTCAATATAACGAAACGTATAATGGAATCCATGTTAGCTTCAAGGAAAAGTTCGATCCTTATCTGATTGAGGGAGATTCCAAATCAGGGCTTCTTCCTTTTATTGAACCTAAATCGCCTGGAACTAATGGACAAGCTGATAATCGTGTACAGGCTTATTGCTACCGTTTCCCGCTTACAACTAACAAAAACAACTGGCTGGAAGTTAAAAAAACACTCAATTATAATCCACTTTGGTTTGAGCATTATGCCCGTATAGCAGAAGATACCGACAGCCTGACACTAAAAAAATTTATCACCATTTCTCCGCTTCCAAATAAAAAGACTGACATAAATCATTGTGATTTTATTGGAGCAAGCTACGCTTGGGCAGAGTCAAACTATAGAGAACGCGATAGTATTGCACAAATGCATAAAGATTATGCGTTGGGTAAAATCTGGTTTTTGGGTAATGATCCCAGAATTCCTGAAAAAATACGTCAAGAAATGAAAAGTTATGGAATTCCAAAAGATGAATTTCTTGATACAGAAAACTTTCCATTTCAACTTTATGTACGCGAGGCTCGTCGTATGGTTGGATCCTATGTGATGACCGAGAACAATGTAAACAAAACTATTACATCAAATCGCAGCATTGGCCTTGGCACTTATATGTTGGATGTGCATTATGTTTCTCGCTTTGTAGATGATAAGGGAGATTTGTATTGCGAAGGAACTTTTGCACAAAATTACGGTTCGTATCCTATTGACTATCTTTCTATAACACCCAAAAAGGAGGATTGTGTAAATCTAATTGTTCCAGTCTGTTTATCCAGTTCTCATGCTGCTTATGGTTCAATTAGAATGGAACCTGTGTTTATGTCACTGGCAGAAGCAGCTGCTGTGGCCGCTGTTTTTTCAATCGATGCCCGTTCCAATGTACAAGATGTTTCATATGAACATTTACGTTCCCGTCTTTTAAATGATGGTTTAGTATTAGATGTTCCGAAGATTCAAACTGCCAAAGAAAATGAAAATGAATAATTGGATATGAAAAAAAATATCATTCTTACATGCCTTATCTTGCCATTTTCTTTGCTTTCAAATTCTCAATCATATAAGTATGATGATATTCGAGATCTTCTCAAGAAAATGACACTTCAAGAAAAAATTGGCCAACTCAATCAAGTAGATGGAAGAGGGGATCTGGCAGAATTGAAGTATTTAATACGTAATGGAAATGTTGGGTCAATAATGAATATTACAGATCCTATTGTTGTAAATGAGTTGCAAAAAATATCCTGTGAAGAAACAAAAGCAAAGATTCCGCTTCTTTTTGCCCGGGATGTTGTTCATGGGTTTAAAACGATATTACCTATACCATTGGCTCAGGCTGCGACTTTTGATCCTGCATTGATAAAGGAAGGAGCAAATATTTCTGCAATTGAAGCAACTGAAAATGGTGTAAAATGGGCTTTTGCTCCTATGTTGGATATTGCACGTGATGCACGTTGGGGACGCATTGCTGAAAGCTTTGGTGAAGACACCTATCTTACTCAAAGGATGGCTGTTGCTGTCATTCAAGGTTATCAGGGAAACGATCTTTCAGAAAAGACAGCTCTTGCTGCCTGTGCCAAACATTTTATTGCATATGGGGCTGCTGAAGGTGGACGTGATTATAACTCAACTTTTGTCCCTGAAAGAATCATTAGAGAAGTGTATCTTCCTCCATTTGAACAAGCAATAAAATCTGGTTGTGCCAGCATAATGACAGCTTTTAATGCAAACAATGGGATTCCTATGACTGGAAATAAATTTCTGGTAACAGATTTATTGCGTTCGGAACTTGGTTTTAAAGGGGTAACTGTGTCTGACTGGGGGGCAATATCAGAATTTATTAATATTGGATATGCTCAAGATAGAGAATCAGCCGGTTTAAAAGCATTAAACTCTGGAATTGATATTGATATGTCTTCAAAAATATACATCCAGTATATTGAAAAATTGATAAAAGAGAAAAAGATACAAGAATCCGTTATTGACAGTGCAGTTTTTCATATTTTAAAACTAAAAAGGGATTTAAACTTATTTCAATCGCCATATACCGATGTTAATGATAACAAAAAAGAAACCGGTTCAACAAAACATCTCGATGTTGCATATAAAATAGCTCGGGAATCAATGGTTTTGTTAAAAAATGAAGATAAAATTCTTCCTTTATCAAAATGTATAAAAAATATTCTCGTGGTAGGTCCTTTAGCAGATTCCCCCCATGATCAATTAGGTACATGGAATATGGATGGAGAAGAGGATAAAACACAAACGCCAATAATATCTTTGAGAAAACTGTACGGAGATAAAGTAAAAATACAATATCATAAAGGGTTAAATTACAGTCGGGATCTTGATACCACAAATTTTAAAGATATAAAGCAGCAAGCGATCGATGCTGATGTTATAATCGTTTTTGTAGGTGAAGAAGCGATACTTTCAGGAGAAGCTCATTCCTTATCTTGTCTGGACTTACAGGGAGCTCAGAGTGAACTTGTTAAAGAACTGAGTTCGTTAGGGAAGCCTCTGGTTACAGTAATAATGGCTGGCCGCCCACTCACAATAGAAAAAGAACTAAATTGTTCAAATGCAGTTATATATGCATGGCATCCCGGTACAATGGGAGGACCTGCGATAGCCGACATGTTATTTGGAAAAACCAATCCGGAAGGCAAGTTACCTGTTACTTTTCCAAAAACGGTAGGTCAGATACCGATTTATTATAACCATTATAATATAGGACGTTCAGCAAATGGCAAGGAAAAAACAATTCAGGAAATACCTATAAACGCAAAACAGTCTGTTTTAGGTCATAATTCTTATTACCTTGATTCAGGTTCAAAACCATTGTTCCCTTTTGGCTTTGGTTTATCATATAGCCAGTTTGAAACAAAAAATCTTAAACTGTCTGCAAAAAATCTAAATAAAACGGATACCCTTTTTATAAGCATTGATATTAAAAATATAAGCATGGTTTCCGGTTCGGAAACACTCCAACTTTATACTTCTGATTTAGTAGCCTCTGTTGTACGTCCAATAAAAGAATTGAAAGATTTCACAAAGGTGTTTTTGAAACCGGGAGAACAAAAAAATGTGAAATTTATATTACCAATATCATCTTTGGCTTATTGGAATTCAGAGATGAAATACTCTGTCGAATCAGGAAAATTCAAAGTGTTTGTAGGACAAGACAGTCAATCGGGTATGGAGGATTTCTTTACTGTGGAATGATTGTGGAATGAATAAAAATAGCACTAGTGATAATAAAAATGATACATTCATGAAAATAAAATTTGTAACAATAAAGGCAATTGCCTTTATACTTGTATTTTACCCATTTGAAGGCAAGTTGTTTTCTGCTAATAAAACAAAAAATGCCGATGTTATCATTTATGGTGGAACATCAGCTGCCATATCATCAGCTGTTCAACTGACGCGTTTACATAAGAAGGTGATTATTGTTTGTCCGGATAAGCATTTAGGTGGAATGTCTTCAAGCGGGTTAGGATTTACTGATGTTGGAGATAAAAGTGTCATTGGAGGTATTAGCAGAGAGTTTTATCAACGTATATATGCTCACTATCAGCAAAAAAAATCATGGAATTGGCAAACCATAGAAGAATATGGGAATAAGGGTCAAGACATACCTGCAATTGACAGTGAAAAAAAAACAATGTGGATTTTTGAACCACATGTGGCGGAACAAATTTTCGAGGATTTTATCAGAGAAAATAAAATTGAAGTGATTCGGAATAAATGGCTTGATAGAGAGAAAGGTGTGAAGATGAAAGCTGGTAAAATCATTTCCATACAAATGCTAAGCGGAGAAATCTATACTGGCAAGATTTTTATTGATGCGACCTATGAAGGTGATCTCATGGCTGCAGCTGGCGTTAGTTACCATGTTGGTAGAGAATCAAACAGTGTTTATAATGAAAAATGGAATGGTGTTCAGTTAGAGGTTTTTCAACACAGCCATAACTTTGGACAAATGAAAATCAGACCATATATCAACCCTGAAAATCCTGCCAGTGGAATATTACCTGGAATATCATCTGCTGATCCTGGGAAAAAGGGTGATGGAGATAAACGGATTCAGGCATATTGTTTTAGGCTATGTTTAACGAAGGTTAAAAATAATCATGTTCTTTTTGAAAAACCGGAAGGATATGATTCAACTCAATATGAATTATTGGTTCGGATTTTAAACGCTGGTTGGAGGGAAACATTCAAAAAGTTTGATCCCATACCCAATAAGAAAACGGATGTGAATAATCATGGACCATTTAGCTTTGATGACATTGGTATGAACTATGATTATGCTGAAGCATCCTATAAAAGAAGATTCGAAATAATCAAAGAGCACGAAATTTATCAAAAAGGGCTTCTATATTTTTACGCTAATGATTCGAGGGTTCCGACGGAAATACGTCAGGAAATGGGTGAATGGGGCCTTGCCAAAGATGAGTTTAAGGATAATAACAATTGGCCATATCAAATATATGTACGTGAAGCTAGAAGAATGGATGGCCAATTTGTGATGACTGAAAAAGAAGTTTTGAGTGAAAACAAAGTGTTAAACTCAATTGGTATGGGTTCATACACCATGGATTCTCATAATACGCAACGTTATATTACTCCTGAGGGGTATGTACAGAATGAGGGTGATATTGGTATTCAGCCAAAACAACCTTACCAAATAGATTTGGGTGTTATATTACCCCAAAAAGAGGAGTGCAAAAATTTAATAGTACCGGTAGCTGTTTCATGTTCACATATTGCTTTTGGATCCATAAGAATGGAACCCGTTTTTATGATTTTGGGGCAGAGTGCAGGTATTATTGCCGGAACAGCTCTGGATATGGGCTCTGAAATTCACGATTTACGGTATAATGATATTAAAGTAAATTTGATTAAAGTCGGACAAATATTAGAAAAGAAATGAACAAAAATGAAAGATTATTTTACTAAAAAACAAAGGCACTGCCCAAGATTTTTTTCTTACAAAAACCAAGACTTCACCATACTTGCGGCATCATTGACACTGCCACCCCTAATTGCTAAGCCGGGCTGTACCATTGCGGTTGGACAAAGTTTTTTGATGTCGCGTTCACTATTTCCAATTCCACTACCTTCATGAGTGCAAAATGGAAGAATGGTTTTGCCGGAGAAATCGTATGACTCTAAGAATGTAAACACAGCCATTGGCATAGTTCCCCACCAATTGGGATAGCCGAGATAGATTACATCATAAGAATCCATATTTTCTACGGTATTTGTAAGTTTAGGCCTGGCATTTTTTCTCTTTTCTTCCTGTGCCACTGTTGTTGCATCCATATAATCTTCTGGATAAGCTTCTACTGTTTCGATATGGAACAGGTCGCTACCAGTCAGTTCATGGATCATCTTTGCTATTACTTCTGTATTTCCAATGGGCAGGTATGTAATGTTTCCTCCCACATAATTATTTCCTTTGCGGGAAAAATAAGCGATAAGACTTTTTGATTTTGCCATTCTTTAATTCTTTTCTGATGAACTATATATCAAATTTGACAGAACCAAGACGTTTCACCGTTTCCGGATCACGATGATCTATAAAGCAACTGGCTTTAGTGTCAAGCTCTACAATTGCCTCCATTTCTTCGGAGCATAAGTTGAAATCGAAAATGTTGAAGTTCTCGATCAATCTTTCTTTATGTACTGATTTAGGAATAGCAACGACACCTCTTTGAATCAGCCATCGCAGGATAACCTGAGCAACGGACTTTTTATATTTTCCGGCTATGAAAACCAACAGTTCATTCTTGAAAATATCATTTTTACCCTCTGCAAATGGTCCCCAGGATTCAATTTGAATATTGTTTTCCTGCAAAAACTTGGCGGTTTCAATTTGCTGACAGAAAGGATGTGTTTCTATCTGATTGACTGCAGGAACCACTTTGTTGAAGATCATCAGGTCCATCAACCTGTCCGGTTGGAAGTTGCTGACACCGATGGCTCTGATTTTGCCTTCTTGATATAGTCCTTCCATTGCCCGCCATGCTCCATGAACATCGCCGTATGGTTGATGAATCAAATACAAATCCAAATAATCCAGTTGCAACTTTTTCAGAGATTTTTCGAAAGCCATTTTTGTACTCTTAAAACCTGCATCCTGAATCCAGAGTTTTGTGGTAATAAAGAGTTCTTCCCTTGCAACTCCACTTTTTTTGATTACTTTGCCAACAGCATCTTCATTCATATAAGCGGCTGCTGTATCAATGAGCCGATAGCCTGTATTTATCGCATTAAGAACGCTTGCTTCACATTCTTCAACATCCGGTATCTGATAAACGCCAAAACCTAAAACAGGCATTTCTATACCATTGTTTAAAACTACTTTCTGCATATTCAATCCTCCTTACTTTTTTATCATTTCAATTTTTTTCAACCATTTCATTACTTCACTTTCGGCCGTATTTACATCACTACCTCGAATAGGCAGTCCATTCAGAACAGTTGACTTCGGGCAAAGTTTTTTGATATCCGCTTCACTGTGCCCCATACCGCTACCTTCATGTGTCATAAAAGGTACGATGGTTTTGCCAGACAGGTTGTAGCTGGTCAGGAACGTGCGTACGGGTGGAGCAAAGGTGTACCACCAGCAGGGGGACCCGACAAAAATCACATCGTATTGGCTAATGTTCTGCAACTTTGTCTTTAACGTTGGTTTAAAATTTGAATTCACTTCTTTTTTGGCCTGATCTACCACCGCATTGTATTCTTTCGGATAGGCGTTGACAGTCTGTATTTCGAAAATATCACCACCAGTTCCCTTCTGTATTTGTTTTGCAATTACCTCCGTATTGCCACTATAGGAATAGTAGACTACCAAAATTTTCTTTTCCTTTGCCTTTGATTTTGTTTGAGCTTGTATACCAATGCCCGCAAACAGTAGCATAATTATTGCTAAAAAATAGAATTTTGCTTTCATATGATAATATTTTTTTCGTTTTAGGTCATATGGGACTCGCATGTCAGATTGTTCACTTGTGAGCGATAGGTCACGGACTGATTATTTATTCCGGTAACACTTCATTCAGACAGCGAATGGCATTCAGCGTGTGAGGATATCCGACATATGGCAGCAACTGTGTCGTAACACTGAGCAATGTAGTTTTGTCATTGCCAACATTTACATTGCCAATAATGTGTCCTTTTAGCTGTGACTCACATCCACCCAAAGACAGAATCATGGAGTAAGTGAGTAACTCACGGGTTTTCACATCCAGCCCATTACGGGTATAGAAGTCTCCGAAGCAGTTATCAGATAAGTATTGCTGAATATGTATCTGGTTTTCGGGCGATTCTTCATACATTTTATCAATCATTTCTCCGAAAATCTCTTTTTGCAAGGCCAATCCTTTATCAAAACGGTTCTCTGGCGAGGTGGTAGACTGGCTTTCCAGCGGCAATTTCACGCCACGTTGGGTTAAAACATCGTTTGTGATATTGATAAAATCAATCGCCTTTGCAATTCCTACATAAGGAACTGATTGATAAAGAACTTCTTTGGCCTCAATAGGAGTGACTCCCACGTTAAGGGCTGCTCCCAGCATTGCACGATATTCATATTGTGTCTGACTGGCAATGGTCGAAGCCAGAATCATCATCAAACGGGTCTTGGTGTCAAGGTTTCCGTAGCGTAACACTTCGTCAAAGGCAAAGTTGTCAAAAACCTCAATCAATTCGGGATCCGTAATTTTAAATTTTGAAAGGTAACCTGGAAAAATCTCCTCATGGTTGCGAATGGCCGCTTCGGTCAGTCTGGGTTCTTTTGGCATATAATCCTTATCGTTTTTTAATCTCTATGGGCTTAAAAGCCCCGCCCCATGGGTTAAAAAGGGGAACGGGGCTTGCCCTGAAGTTTATTTTGTATTTTAATTAAAAAGCTAACTCTAGAATTTTCTGGCTTACTTCCGGAGTTATATCCTGAGTTTCGGAGAGTGCTACCATTCCATGAGCTTTCAGTTGTTCGACCACAGCAGGAATTTGATCGGCTGTAACGCCATATTCCGATAGGTGGGTTTTTACGCCAAGGCTTTCAAAGAATGTTCTCGTTTTCTTGATGGCTAAATCGATCTTCTCGTCATCGCTGCCATTGGAAATGTTCCATACACGTTCTGCATATTGCAGCAGTTTGGCACGTTTTTGCTTGCGCTGTACTTCAAGTACTGCCGGATATACAATGGCTAAAGTCTGACCATGATCAATGCCGAAAGCTGCAGTCAATTCATGTCCAATCATATGTGTAGCCCAGTCCTGAGGCACTCCTACGGCAATAATTCCATTCAGTGCCATAGTTGCAGCCCAAACGTGGTTGGCACGTGCATCATAATTTTCGGGTTCATTCACCGTTGTTAAACCTTCTTCAATCAGTGTTTGTAAAATACCTTCGGCCATTCGATCCTGTACTTTGGCATCGACGGGAAAAGTGATGTATTGCTCTGCGGTATGAACAAAGGCGTCAATCACACCGTTGGCCACCTGAATTTTTGGAAGCGTAAATGTTACGGTTGGATCCAATATCGAAAATTTAGGGTAAGCCAGCTCGCTCATTACAGGAAATTTTCCATGCCCATAACTGATTACAGCCCCGTTATTCATTTCAGAGCCAGTGGCTGGCAATGTCAGGACTACACCGAAAGGCACCACTTTTTCTACTACCTCAGAAGTAATATGCGCAAAGCCATATTTGAGCAAGTCTGTAGCATCGCCTTTGTAATGCGATGCAAGAGATATAAACTTAGTGCCATCAATGACAGAACCTCCACCAACAGCCATGATGAAATCGATGTTTTTACTGCAAACGATTTCTACCGCTTTCATCAGTGTTTCATAGCGGGGATTTGGTTCAATGCCACCGAATTCGAGAACTCTTCGGTTACCAAGATTGGCTTTAACTTTATCTATCAGCCCGCTTCTTTTGGCACTTCCTCCGCCATAAGTTACCAATACGCTGGCATTAACCGGTACAAATTTGTCAATATTGTCCAGTCTATCTTTTCCAAAGAAAATCCGTGTCGGATTGTAAAAATCAAAATTATACATACTCTTTTTTTTATTTATGTTATTTTAATTATCAGATAAATACGGGTTTTTGTATATTCCGAATATTTTCAAAATGTCTTATTTCTTGACGAATTTATTTTCACGGGCACTGTACCGAGGACCAATATTGGGATATTTTCTGACAATGGCTTCAATATTTTCCAGATCTTTTGCTGTGAGATTCACATCTGCTGCGCCTGCATTTTCTACCAAGTATTTTCTACGCTTTGTTCCGGGAATCGGGATAATATTATCGCTTTGTACCATTACCCATGCAATAGCTAATTGAGCCGGTGAACAATTTTTACTTTCAGCGAATTCGGCAAAAGCAGCCGACAATTTCTGGTTATTGTCTAAATATTCGCCCTGGTATCTTGGCAAGTTCGCACGGAAATCGTTAGAAGCAAGTGAACTTACGTCCAGTTTATTGGTAATCAAACCGCGACTCAACGGAGCAAATGGGACGAAAGTGATACCCAATTCTTTGGTTAACGGCAGGATTTCCTTTTCAATATCACGGGTAAGCAGCGAGTATTCGCTTTGAAGTGCTGTGATAGGGTGAACAGCGTAAGCTTTTCTCAAATCTTCAGGAGAGCATTCACTTAAACCCAGATAACGCACTTTTCCTTCTTTTACAAAATCTGCCATTGCTCCGACTGTTTCTTCTACCGGAATGTTCGGATCCACACGGTGTGCATAATATAGGTCAATTGTCTCTATTTTCAGTCGTTTCAAACTGTTTTCAACGGCCTGTTTCATCCATTTTGGTGAGGCATCTACATAAGTCTCTCCTCCGACAAAAGCATCTCTGTCTCCGCCTCTCATTCGGAATCCAAACTTTGTTGCAATAAATATCTTGTTCCTATTGGTTACAAGCACTTTGGAGATTAATTCTTCATTTACACCATTGCCATACACATCAGCTGTATCCCAGAAGTTGATTCCAAGATCCAGTGCATATTCCAGCGTTGCAGTACTTTCTTTATCGTCTGCCGTACCATATGCAGCACTCATTCCCATGCATCCTAAACCTATTTCCGATACTTTTTCTCCGGTTTTTGCCAATTCTTTGTACTTCATAATTTTTCTTATATTTTTTGGTGCAACTTTATTTAAACATCTTATTGCATTTAAAGTTCTTGGATATTTGAGGTTTCGAGCAACCATATTGTTAATCACAAACTAAAAAAGCCAGATTTTCTTAAAACCGCTACAAAATTACAATGAAAGCCGCAATGAAAGGTTTTCCATGCGGCTCAAACAATTTTGCTGTGTAGCTCAAATTCTATTTTAGATTCTAATCTTTAGCGAATAAAATTTGTATAGATATGCTCTTCTCGTTCCGGAAATATGATCCCAGCCTTAATAGCTGCTTCTTTACATTTAAGGAACCACGCCATATTTCTTCCCAAAGTACGCATTATCTGTAATCCTTCTAAATCTTTTTTCACGTCTTCAGGCGAGTGACCATGAACCATGTTCCAATACTGTGATGAAATTATTGGCATTTCTGAGATCGTAAAATACTTGTTAAGCTGGTCAAATGTTGCTGTTGTACCAGCTCTACGGGCAGAAACAACAGCGGCAGCAGGTTTCAAATAAAAAATTTGTGAACCTGACCTCGATTCCGCAAAGAAGACTCTATCCATAAAAGAGGTAAGAGCTCCACTTGCCGCCGCATAATGAACAGGCGAACCAAATACAAATCCATCAGCATTTTTTGCAATATCCAGAAATTCATTGACTTTATCGGAGAATACACAACGTTTTAATTCAATACAACTTAAACACCCGGTACATCCTGATAAAGGTTTCTTTCCGAGTTGGAATATTTCAGATTCAATTCCTTCTGACTTCAAGGTTTTCGCAACTTCTTCCAACGCTGTATAAGTACAGCCATTTTTATTGGGACTACCATTTACCAATATTACTTTCATCTCATTACTTTTTCAATTATTGTTACACAAAACGATATAAGTTACAAAGGAAAATTTCATTTACGGCTCAAACAATTTTGTTGTAAAACTCAATTTCTACTTGCTTGGAGCGTATCCAAACTCTTTTTTAAAAGCGGACGAAAAGTGAGATAGATTCTTGAATCCGACTTCAAGATATACCTCGGAGATCTTTTTATTTTCATTTCGTATTTTATCATAGGCTACTTTCAGTCTCTTCTCAATCAACCACTTCTGTGGTGAAAGGGAACTTATCTTTTTGAAATCTCTTTTGAAGGTGGCAAGACTTCTTCCGGTAAAACCTGCTATGTCTTCTACGGAAAGGTCGTACATATAGTTTTCCTCCATATAATCGAGAATATCAATTTTCCACGGCTCGGTAAAGTCGAACAAGGCCGGATAGAAGCGTTTATCTATGTTCAGCAAAGTATAGACACCTTCCTGTAACTTCAGTTGCATCAGCTCTTTTGCCGGTTCTATACTCGAGTCAAAATAGGGAGTCATAGATTGAAAAAGGCTTTCAATATCCGGCGTTTTTGGTAGTCTTATGACACTCGGTTTGTGCTTTTCTGCTTCCAACGGCAATTGTTTCTTGTCAATTGTCTGATAAAAATCTCTCAGGAAATTACGTTTAAAAATCATGAAAATTGCCTGGAATTGCTCATCTCCTTTGGGCTGTTTGGTCATCATGACACGGTTATCCCTACGAAGGAACACACATTCTCCCTTGTGAATCACTGTTTTTTTATTTGCTTCCTCCAGTATAATTTCGCCGGAATAAACATACACCAGCATATGATTATTGATCATTTTCTGGCAACTTCTTTCATTATTAAAATAATAGCTGAAGAAGATATCGTGATAATTGAATCTCAATGATTCGGAACATTCAAAACCCATATAACATATTATTTTTAAGATTCATGCTCTCTATCCTTTACCGGCAATCGCATAAACCCGAATCCTAATTTCTTTACCATTTTTCTTTAGATGTTATTAAAATTCTAAATTGATACCACCCATTAGTCAATGCTGATAAACTGATAATGTCTGAATATACCTTTTTGATTCCTCCGAGAACCAACAATGCGGCAGCTGCTTTACCGACTGCTTTATCTGCGGATAAATGTTCCTTCAAAAAATGCTGCATCATTATTAAGTAATTCATATAAGTCAGCTACACCACGTTTTGTAAAAATACGAATTTCTTTGTTGAAAATCACACAAGAGTACTTGCCCTGGTGTAATAAATAAATGATATTTTCCATTAATAGAAAGTATGGGTTAAATGGTCTATTTTTTTCAGTCAATGCTTTTTTTGTTGCTTTTTTCCATCTCTTTAACCTGTTAATATTTATCATCTTCATTTCATCGTAAGCTATTTTTTTTAACTTCTTTTATTTGAAAGTCCATCCTTTACTTCTTCAAATAGATTTATATTGCTTCTTTCATTAAGCAGAAACAAAAGTAAAAGAAAAGCTGCAAGGAAAGGTTTTCCATGCAGCTCAAACAATTTTGTTGTAAAGCTCAATTTATACTTGCTGGGAGCATATCCAAACTTTTTTTTAAAGTACATCCCGAATACATTTTCACGGTCGGTAATATTTTCAGTGGTCAGGTAGTTCGGGATACGGCAAAAACGCTATCGGAACGTTTTGGTAGGGTGCTCCAAAAACAGCAAAGTATTACCATTAACTAAAATGCTTGATTCATTTGATAATCTGCTAAATAAAAGTAAATTCGCAAAAGATAAAACAGCATATATAAATTAAATGAAAGCAGTAGTTTACATTCAATACGGTTCGCCCGATGTGCTTCAATTCAAAGAAGTGGAAAAGCCCATTCCGAAAAATAATGAGGTTCTTATAAAGATAATTGCGACTACGGTGAACCGGACTGACTGCGGGTTCAGAAAACCTGAATACCTTATTGTCCGCTTAGTTGGCGGTCTATTTAAACCAAAAAGAAAGATTTTAGGTTCAGAATTTGCAGGTATAGTTGAAACAATTGGGAAGAATGTAAATACATTCATACCCGGAGATTCTGTTTTCGGATTAAGTACTTAGCTTCTTCTTTATCATCATCTAATTATCAAGATGTCATACAATATGAACTATATAAAAAACACTATTTCCCATGAATAAAAAAGTAGTAATAATAGGAGGTGGAATTGCCGGCTTGTCTGCCGGTATCTATTCTGCGATGAATGGCTTTGAAACGAAAATCATAGAAATGAACGCTTTGGCTGGTGGTCAATGTACCGCTTGGGACCGCAAAGGTTATCGCTTTGATTATTGTCTGCATTGGTTGGTCGGAACTTCGAAAGGAGCTTTTCACCAGATTTGGAAAGAAACAAACGTCATCAATAATGAAACCGAAATAATTGACCATGAAATTCACTCACGGATTTTAGATGACGATTGCAATGAATTTATCATTTATTCCAATATAGACCGTTGGGAAAAATACCTCATTGAATTAGCCCCCGAGGACAAAGCATCCATTCAAAGAATGTGTACCGATATGCGGAAAAGCGCCTTGTTGGAACCCTTTGCATTAGCACCTGAAATGCGCAGTCTGCTTGATTATATAAAGATATTACCACAAATGCTTTCATTATTTAATGTAATACGAAAATTTGGAAAGTTGACTTGCAGTGAGTATTTTGATAAGCTGAATTTTAAAAACAAACGGATTAAAACCATTTTCTTTACCATGTATGGTAACCGGAATTTTTCGGCCCTGGTGTTTATATTTATGCTTGGTTGGTATCATCAGAAAAATGCCGGATACATCAAAGGCGGTTCTCATCCATTGACCCAACGGATGGTGGAAAAATTCGAAAAACTGGGCGGGAAATTGTTATACAAAAAGAAAGTAGAGAAAGTAATTGTTGAAAAAAACGTTGCAAAAGGAGTATTGCTCAGCGATGGAAGCACCATCCCGGCAGATTACGTAATAAGTGCTGCCGATGGTTATTCAACCATATTCAACATGTTGGATGCCAAGTACATTTCAAAAGAAGTTGATTTTGCGTATAAAAACTGGGAACTTTTTACGCCCATTGTTCAGGTTTCTTTCGGGATAAACAAAGCAATTCCCTCCGAGGCACCCATTATCATTAATATCTCAAAAGACAAGTTGATTGGCAAAACAAAATTAGAAAACGGCTATTCGGTCATGAATTATTCGTTCGACACGACCATGGCTCCCGAAGGGAAAACAACGATAGTGTTGAGATATGACAGTCCCTGGAAATTGTGGAAAAATATGGAAGTAAAAGAATATAGAGCGGAGAAACTGCAAATTGAGAAAGATGCAACTGCATATCTTGAAAAAGAATATCCGGGTATTTCGGAATTTATTGAGGTCATTGATGTAGCAACACCCAAAACAGATGTGCGTTACACTGGAGTAAAAGATGGGGCTTATGAAGGATTCATACCTTCCAAAGGTAATATGATGAAGTCTCTGAAGATGCAACTTCCCAAACTTCAGAACTTTTACATGGCCGGCCAATGGTTGTTTCCGGGCGGAGGACTTCCACCCTCAGCTCAAACAGGTAAGTGGGCTGTTCAGTTGATTTGTAAAAAGGAAAAGCAACAATTTATTTCAAATAATCTATAATTCAAGCTTGTTATTATCGACCGATGGTGAAGAATAGCATATAACCGACAGCTGCGATCTAATGTTCTTTTGAGGTCTGCCAACAAAGAACAACAAATCCCGTAAAATATTGATTTTACGGGATTTATCTTAGATATTCTTTTGTCTGTCTTAGACTTTTTGCGGAGAGATAGGGATTCGAACCCCAGGAACCTCGCAGTTCAACGGTTTTCAAGACCGCCGCAATCGACCACTCTGCCATCTCTCCTTAGGAGGAGTCATAGATTGTGACTCCTGAATATTATTCTGCTGCAGGTGTGGCTTCTTCAGCTACTGGAGCTGCTTCTACTACGGTTGCCGGAGCTGATTCTGCTACTTTTTCAGCGGCTTTGGCGGCTTCTGCTGCTGCAATTTCAGCTTGTTTTTTTGCGATATCTGCTTCTTTGGCTTTATTGTAAGCTATTTCAGCGTCCAAACGTGCTTTATCGGCTGCTCTATCTGCATCTTTCACTGATAATTTGGCTGAATTGATAGCAGATTCTTTAGCCTGTTTCCAAGCGTTGAATTTGACTTCAGCTTCTTCTACGGTGAAAGCACCTTTTTTTACACCTTCCAAAAGGTGTTTTTTCATCATTACGCCTTCTGTTGAAAGAAGGTTGCGTGTTGTGTCGGTGGGTTGAGCACCGGTCTGTACCCAATACAAGGCGCGTTCGAAATTCAAATCTATTGTAGCAGGATTAGTGTTTGGGTTGTACGAACCTAATCTCTCAATAAATTTACCATCTCGTGGTGCCCTGCTGTCTGCGACGACAATGTGGTAAAAAGCATACCCTTTGCGTCCGTGTCTTTGCAATCTGATTTTAGTTGCCATTGGTTTGAAATGAATTTAATAATTGTTCTTGCATTAAGCGGGTGCAAAGGTAGGAATTTTTTTGAAATGACAAAACCCTGACTCCCTTTTTTAGTTGTTTTTTACGCTGAGCAGCCAAGCAGAGGCGCATTCCGGGTTATTTTCCCGAAATTGGTTGAGGTAAGCTTGTGCTACATTCTTATCCGGAAAACTTTTAGTATAGACACGCGCCCTGCCATCTTTTTCAACAATGCCGGCATATTTAAACTTTGACTGCTGACTATTTTCTTGTATCCATCTTTCAGCCAACCTTTTTTGAGGAAAACTCCCGACTACAATGTAATAGGTGCGAGCTGGAGTTGGAGCAGTGATTTTCTGGGCTTTTGTTGCAGGTTCTATCGTCCTTTCAGATATAGTTGCTATGTTCCCTTCGTTCGAAAGGTTTGCATTTGTTTCATCAATAGTAGCTACCGGGGCTTGCTCATCAATGACGGG
>Ga0172381_10002152_pt1 | contig 22222 bp, 58 predicted proteins | sample Leawel6488metaG_FD_119754 | JGI IMG/M metagenome (GOLD analysis project Ga0172381, IMG submission 119754) | Leachate microbial communities from a municipal landfill in Southern Ontario, Canada - Leachate well 64-88 metaG | ecosystem: Engineered > Solid waste > Landfill > Unclassified | place...
ATAAACAAGAAGAAGCAAACGAGAATATAAGTAATATATTAGCAAGACAAAAACAAAAAGAGAATATTCCAAAACTTTTAAAGGAGTTAAGAAAATGAAAAAGAAAGAAATTAAATCTATAAGTAAAGAAGAATATATAAGAAGTGGTATAATTTTTTATATAAGTAAGTTAGAGAAAGAAACAGGAACACAGATAATTTATGATATTAAAGAAATAAAGGAGTTGAGAAAATGAAAAAAATAAAACAAACTAAGGAAGATATAGAAGAAAGAAACAAAGAAATTGAAAAACTTTTAAAAAAAGGTTTGTGGAGTTGGGAAGATGATAATACAATCAGCTTAGATGGAACAAATATAAATTTAATAGTAGAAGATTTATAAAAATGAAAAAAATAATTATACTAACAAGAATGGAAGATTGCGAAACAACAGAAATAATTAGAGCTTTTTCTAATAAAAGAAATCTAAATAGATATTTAAAAGAAATTAGTATATTTTTAGACACAAAAGAATTTCCATTATTCACAACAGAGGAGTGTTATTTATAATGAAATATTTAAAAAATTCAGATGTATTTAATAATGGAGAAGAAATATCTTCTTGGCTTATTGATGAAAACGAAGAAGGAGAATTAGAAAGTAATGCTGGACAAGAATTTTTATTTTTATATAGTAAAGAAGTTTATATTTTGAAAACAGATTTAGATGATAATTTAAGAAATCCTAATAAAAAAGCAGTTCCTTTAAAAAAAGAAGATATAGAAGATAGTTTTATTTTAGAAGAATTAAAAAAATCAAATGAGGAGTTTATTTTATAATGACAACTGAAACCTGTTTAAATTGTGGTTTAGCATTTGAAGATGTTAATTATATAGAATCTCTTCCTCTGGCTAAAAGAATTTATTGCGATGATTGTTTAAATAAATTATGGAAAGAGTTTATACTGAAAGGAGGTTTAAAAAAATGAAGAAAGCAGAACAAATAATAAAAGATACAAAGCGAGGAGTTTTAGAACAAATAAAAGATAAATTGTTTAATTGTGATAATGAAGAAATTTATTTCCACGATATAATGAGCGAAGAGATAGATTCACAAACCCCACAAGAACGAAGCGTGTGTTTAGAATTAATAGATTTATGTGGAGAACCCAATTTTGATGAAGGAATGATAGACAGAAGTAGTTTAGATAGAACTTTAATCACTTCGGCATATTGTTCGATAGAAGATATTTTATTTAATGATGATTTTATTCAATACTTACAAAGTGAACTAAACAACGAAAAGATAAGCAAAATAAAAGCAAAGAATATAAACGACAAGATAAACGAAGAATTAAAGAAAATGGGTTTAAGATTTAGCAAACCAGATTTTTATGAGGATAACAACACACAGATTTTTATAAAAACTTCTTTTAGTGTTAATTCTTTAACAAAAGAAGATTTTATAAAATATGGTTTAAAAAGTGAGCAAGTTATAGATTTAAGTGATTCCATTAAAATTTTAACTTCAAATGTAAAACTAAATCAAAATGCTATTGTAATTGAAGAAAAAAAACGAGATGTAGAAAAAAAGAATTATCTTTTAAGAGTTTATTTAATGGATAAATCTAAAGGTTTAGATATAAGGAATTTATTTAAATTAAAATGTATAAGTGCAGAAACAGGTTTTAATTTAAACCCGAGTGCTTATTTAGAGCAGACAACTGAACAATACGAACAAGATAAAAACTTTTATAAAAATAAATCTTATTTGAGTTTTTTTAATGATAAAACATCTTTTATAAAACAAATCGTTGATATTTCAAATAAATTAACAGAAACTTATTAAATTTTTTATCCCTTTAATTTAGAGGGATTCATATTCGCAAAAGTGAATAGTCGCACTTAACGGCTATAAATTGAAAGGAGAAATAAAACAAAATGGAAATAATAAAAACAATAAAAACAGAAGAAAAAACTTTAAAAGATTTAAAGTTTAAAGTTATAGATTTAGATATTAAAAACGCAGAAGATGACTTTTGTTATTTAGAAGATAATTTAAGAGAATCATTAAAAGAAAAACTACAAGAAAAAGGTTTAAAGTTTTTTGAAGATTTGAAAGTTTATTATAGTTTATCTTATTGTCAAGGTGATGGTTTTATTTTTAGTGGAACAATAGAAACAAAGAAAGCAAGATTTAATATAAAACACTCTGGGCATTATTATCATTATAATTCTAAAGAAATAAATTTGGATTGTTTATTTATAGGAAATAAAGAAGTTTATGACTTTACAGATAAACAACAGGAAAAAGTTAATTTATTAGAATCTGAATTTAATGATTTATATGTTTTAATCTGCAAAGAAATGGAAGATTTAGGATATAAAGAAATTGAAGGACAAGAAGAAACAAACGTTTTAAGAGCTGGTTTTAATAACTTTTTAGAGGAAAATAATATAAATTTGGATTTAAATGATTTATACAATTTTAAATTTTCAGATAAAGAAGAAAAAGGTTTTATAAAAATCTGTGATTCTGGAAATACAAATATAAATGGTTTATTTATTGAGAATTTTAAACTTAAAATAGCAAATAAAATAAAGGCATTTTCAGATATAACGGAATATACAGAAATAAACATTATTTAATTTTTTTTTAAAACTTTTGGGAAAGTGGTAAGAGAGGATAGGAGTAAATTTTACTCTTTTATAATCATACTTTCCCAAAAGAAACGAGGGGACTTCCAACCCTCTTTTATATTTTATTCTTAATCGTGATTCTTATTAAACATTAATTTTTTCTTTAATAAGAATTTTCTTAATTATACTTTCCTTTATTTAGTAATACTTTTCTTATTCCTACTTTATCAATATTTATAAATTCCAATACCTTGAAAAATAAATCGGAGTCGTCTAATAGTCGGACATAAGGTTCATACCCTTAAGATTAGTAGGTGCAAATCCTCTCTCCGATATTAAATGCCTTGAGATAATCATTAATGCCTTGATACCTCTATTATTTAAATTACTAATGCCTTGATTTTTTATGAGTGATAATTTATACTTCAAAGCAAAGTTAGAAGCAGAGAAAGAAAAGGCGTTCGCACCTATGGGTTTTAAGAATCAAAGAAGAAATCTAAGACAATTACCTCAAACTGCAAAAGGACAAGTAAACAAAGATATTGATTCAAGAAGACACGCATTACTTCCGGGAAAGAGAATAAGTAAAAATGGTAATACATATTGGGAAACCAGAACCTCGAGGTCTGATGCTAAAAATTCAAGTATCTAATGCCTTGACTATTCTTTAAACATCTCCTTAAATATTAATTTAACTACATTAACACTTTGTCCATTCCCAGCTAACTTATAACATTGAGTATCTGAAAGTCCATCTAATTTAACTTCATCATTTAAGAAACCTTGAAGTCTAAAGCATTCTTTTGGAGTTAATCTTCTAAGTTGTCCACAGCTCATATTATTTTCTATATATCCCAATTCTTCAGAAGAACTACCAATTCTACCAATAGCAGTAGTTATAGTATTACTTACAATCTTTGGGTCTTTGTAATCCCTACTTAATAATGTAGGACTTACTTCTTGAAAACCACATTCTCTTGGAGAAGAATTACTTATAGCAATCATAGGTATATGTCCACCACCACCCCCCATAGCAGTTGGAAGACAATTACTAACTCCATCTTCTTTAATTGATTGATGTTCTTGTAGTCCCGTTAAAATAATGGGAACTGGGGGAAATAATGTTCCCATTGCTTGACTTAAATTATTTGATACATTTTCATATTCTCTTATTTCATCTACTCTATGATTTTCATAAATTTTAATTTCATTTTTTTTAATTGGAGGACAAATTCCTTCTGTTCCATATACCCTATTTGCTTCTCCTATTTCAGCGATAGACATATCTGTATCATATTGACTTTTATTAGAGATAGCAATATTATTTCCACAATTTCTTCCAGATGCTCCTAAAGTAAAAGCTGTTCCATCATCTTTTTTAGTTTCTCTTCCACCATTATCTATTATCTTTTGACATTCTTTATCTTGTAAATATTTACTAAATCTTTCTTGTAATTTTTCAGATAGGTAATATTTCTTATCTACATTAGTTTCAAGTATATCTTTAATGAAAATAGTTAAAGGAAATGGTTGTGGAAATTGAAATTTAAGTGGAGTATCTATATCTTTTCTAAAACAAACAAACCAAACTCTTGCTCTTGATTTTGGTATTCCAAAATCTTTTGTATTAAGAACTTTCCAATAAACATTATAACCTATTCTATCTAATTCACTAAGTATTTTACTGAATGTATCTTTAAACTTCTTGCAAGTTAATCCTTTAACATTTTCAAGTAGCATATATTTAGGTTTCTTTACTTCAGCTATTCTAATTATTTCATTAAATAATGTTCCTCTTGTGTCAAGTTCTCCTTTCATTTTTCCAGCAATAGAAAAACTTTGACAAGGAAAACCACTTGTAAGTAAATCAAAATCTTGTAAATTATTTGGATTAATGTTTCTTACATCTCCAAGTCTTAATTTATCTTCTGTGTCTTCTGGACAATGATTTTGTTTAAAACATTGATTAGCATACTTGTCTATATCAGAATATCCAATTAGTTCATAAGTAATTTCTAATTGTTTTAAAGCAAACGAGGAAGTTCCATACCCAGAGAACAATTCAAGAATCCTCATTCTTTCTTCTCTTCTATTTTTTCCTTTACTTCTTTTGGCTTATTTTTTATTCCTTTCTTTCTTCCACTTTTTCCTTTTAATCCTGTCATTTTTTTACCTCCATCAGATTTATCTTTTGATTTTTCGTATTCTTCTCTTAACTTATCAAACTTTTTATCCATTATTTTATTACACTTGTTTGAACAAATATAAAATTCTTTTCCATGATTATATAACCCAAAGAATCCACTTGATAAACAATCGTAATGATTAGTTGGCTTTTTACAAACTTCACATTTCTCATCATCCTTAACAAATATTCTCATTCCTTCCTTATTATTATCTTCTTTATCTTTGTATTTTTTATTTTTCATTTCTATTGAGTGTTTATCTTTAAATTCACAAACCCAAATAGTCTTATAACATTTTCCACATCTTACTTCCATCCAATCACTCATCCATCCTTCATTAAATTGAACTTCTAATTTATCACTAAATTTTTTACAATTTCTACAATAAGAAAATCCTTCTTCTCTATAAGGAATATGTAAGTAATTACATTCCCCTTTTATTTCTGTGTGTTCACTCATTTTGTTTTTTTAATATGAATCTTTAAATGTTTATTAAATTCTTCACTATGTTCATATTCTTTATTTCCTTTACCTATTAATCTCTTTATGAATCCTTCTTCCTTAAATTCTTTTGGACAATAGGGACATTTAATTTTCATTGTCTTATAATCTTCTCATTTTTTATATTTATTTTAACTATATTCATATCATTAAGGAATTTAAGGTATTCAATTAGTTTCTTTGGTTCTATTATTAATTCTTTACTTAGTTCGCTTTTTGAATATTCTTTGTCTTTAACCATAAATCTAATTATTCTTCTTAGGCACATTAAAGTTCCTTTTGAATCATCTACTACCTTCTCTACATCCTCTTTTTTACTTAACTCAAAGTTTAATTTAAACAACTTATTTTTTAACTCTTTTATTTGTTCGTCTTGTTTTTCTACTAATGGTCTTAATCTTGCTAATTCTCTTTTATTTTGTTTAAATACTTCTTGTGATTCATTTAGAACTCTAACTTCTTCGTATGCTTCGTCTAAGCATTTCCCTACTGATTTTTTACCATTAACTAAAACTTTTACCTCTGCCTGTTTCATCCTCTTTTACCTCTTTAATTATTCTAATCATTTCTTCTCATTTTCAATTTGTTTAATTTTTTGTTCTAGTATTAAGTTAACATCCTTTCTTTCAAGTATTCTACCAGTTAAAATACCAAAAAGATAAATAACTATTCCAATAAAAGTAATAACTATAATCTCTTTTATTGTCATTTCCCCCTCTCCTTTTCTTCAAATATTTTCTCTAATGCTTGTTCTGATAGATGATTATATGTCCATTCTCCACAATAAGGGCATTTCTTTCCAATATTTTGTTTTAATAAAACCCCATTACAATTATGACAAATAGTTAAATCCGATAATTTTAATTCAATCATTGGTAATCCTCTGGTTTCCCATTTTCATATTCAATTTGCTCTTTACTTTTTCCTTGATTTTCTTCAAATATCTTTTGGATTTCTTCTCTATAATCAATTTTACATTTCTTGCAAGTATCACTTTTACCTGAATATTCTCCACATATTTTACAATTTTGCTTTTTAGTCATTTTTCATTCTAATTCTTCTCCCCAGTTAGTTTAATTAGTATATTAGCAACCTTTTTACAATCAGGACAAAATGCTATAAATCCATAATACTCTTTTCCGCAAATTGTTTCAAATTTATCTTTTAATGGTATAAATTCAGTTATTCCTAAATCTTTCCCACATCCTTTTTTAACTTTTTCTAAAAGTTCTTTTGCTTTCTTTCTTAAATTTACAATTTTATCTTTGTTTTCCTGCTCTCCGAGAACATCTTTTAAGGTAATGGACTTTATCCCTTCCAATTTCTTAACAATCTCTAATGCTATTAAAGAACCATTATCTGTTAAAGTATTAATTATATAATTTAATTCTTCATTAGGAGTAGAAGAGCCCTTGAGTTCAGATTTCTCCAAACTTAATCTGGGCTTTCTATCAGCAGTTTTCAGTCCAGCACTACCGACTTTCGCCGATTGTTTTTCACTTCCAAGTTTTATACTTTCAGATTTATCTCGTTGGATATTCCCTGCTTGGATACCATCGTGGGTTTGTTTCTGCTGATTATTATTTCTTGGTGTGAATTTCTTAATTTCTTTTAGTAATCCCTTTGAACTATTTTTCCAAGAATATTCATCAAATTCAATTTTAGATAAAAACAACTTTACTTCTTCAAGTGTATTAAATATCTTACAAGTATAAACTAAATCATTTATCATCTTCTTAACCTCTTCATCAGAACTATCTTCCCATGCATCACAACCAGAACAAGAACCATAATAATCATTATATATTATAAACTTACCACAGGGAACTTTTAAACAAGTTGCTACCATTCCTTGATAATCTTCTTCATTCCAATGCCCTATAACTATTGCACCTTTAATAAGTCCTTTCATTTGTTCATCGTGCCCTCCTGCATATCTTGGCATTTTAAGTAAATTATCCCAATCTATTTGTTTTGCTAAATCATCATGTCCACATTTGCAAATTTCTTGATTATCTTTTTGGGGTGTCATTTTAAATTCTCCTCGGAGAGATTGAAGAATTGTTTAACCCAACTACAAGTTCTCCACTCTCCAGCTTCTTTTAACATTTTATAATGTTTCACAGCTTCGGCTTTTAATTGACTTTCAGGAATAAGAAAATTGATATTTCCATTTTCATACCCTTTTATTTTTCTTAAATCTTTCAAAGTTTTAATTTCTGTCATTTTAAATTCTTAACTCCTAAATAATTATCTATTGGAATAAAACCTTCACTTGTCTTAACCATACATTCTGTTAAAGCATTCCATTTTGTTTCTAATCCAAGCATTTTAGAATATTCTCCACAACTTGCTTTATCAATAACAAGCATTAAAATAACTAATAATAAAGTAAGTGTAATCATACCCAAGATAAATAAAGTAATAACTACCCATGTTCTCACTCCGCATTCATCATAAAAAATGTTTGTCATTTATTTTCCCTCTTTTTTATTTCGTCTATCATTTTACTTGCTTCAAACTTTGTTAATTTAGAATAATCTATTTTTCTTTTCTTAAAGAAGTATATTTGTCCATCTGTTAATTGATTATTACTCTTTGGAGCTTCTTCGTTCTTTAAGTTCTTATTCTTAATTGAATTATTTATATTGTCAGAAATAAATATCTTTACTGCATTTTCAAAAAGGCAATTACCTGTTACTTCTACTTTGTTTTCATTTAGTAGTTTTGTTAATTGTTTTATTACTGAATCAAGTTCTTTCATTTTATTATGTCAAGTGTCTTTGCCCTAAGTCTCAGATAAGACCAAAGTTTATTTAATAAATTAGATTCGTCATCCATTTCAGTAAAGTTTAATATTTGTTCTGCTTGAATAATTAAATCTTCTGCTTCAAAATATTTTTCTTTTGTTAGATTTCTCATTTTAATTTTCTACTCTTGGTGCTAATAAGAAAACCAAACTCCTTTCAAATATTACAAGGCAAGGACTATCATTTATGTATGTTCCTTTTTCTTTATCAAAAGGTAAATAAATTTCAGGTGTTCCATCATATCCAAATGCTTTTGCTGTTTTACTTGCTAAGTCTATCATTTGTTTTGAGAATTTTGATTTATCAACTAAATAAACTTCAAACTTTTTATCAAATCCTTTAATTTGTGGAATTATTAAATCTTGACCAACTACTTTCCACATATTGAATCCAATTATTACTTCTTCAAATACATCTTGAATTTCTAATAAGTTATATTTTTTTCTTTCTAATGGAACAATTCCCATAACATTGCATTTCTCTGTTATTAAGTAATCTATTGGAGAAAGAGGTTTTGCTTCTTTTTGTTTTTCAAGATTTTCATATTCTTCTTTTAAGATATATTCTTTTCCATTAAGATTTATTGTTTCCATATCCTATATAAGAATATACTATTTTTAAATACTTGTAACTATAATAAAATGATAAAAAAATAAAAAATAAATTATTTACTACTTTTTAGTTACTTTGTTGCTTCAAGCACTGTCTTTAACTTGTTTAGTTTCTTTATATACATCTGAACTAAATCAACTACTAAATCCAAATCTATTGGTAAGTCGTAAGAACTGATGTATCCTAAATCTTCTTTTCCATCAAATATATCTCCATTAAGAACTAATCTTTCTTTCTCCTCATCAAAATACATTTCACCTATTTCTAACCTTAAATTGTTGTATACTAATTCCTTCTTACCATCGTCTTCTCCTAACTCATTTATAGATTCATCTGTTGCTTCTTTTTCTGTTCTTTTTAATGCTTCTTTATTCAAGTTTAGATAAAATTCTACCATCTTTTTTTTAACCTCCTTATTTCTATTGTCTTATCAGCCGAGTCCCGTTCTCACAGGAAATTATTGCCGAATATGATTTCTTTTTAACTTAGTTATTTTAATCTTCTTTTTAAGTTTTTTGTTAATCTTCATTACTTGCTCTTTTGTTAGATTAGTTGGCTTCCCTTTAAATAAATGAGTTCTATCTTTATTGAATCTTAATCCGTCTTTATGAAAACTCCATTCATCCCAGTAAATAACTGGCTCAAGTCCTTCCTCTATGTCTATTGAGTTTTTACCTAAAAGTCTTCCTTCTTTTCTTCCTGAGTTTCTTTTATCTTTTTTTGATGGCATCTCTACATACCTCTTAATCCTTTGTTTTAACCACTTTGGTGATACTTTCTTATCTTCTGTATAAATCACCCAATATCTTTTGAATTAAAATAACATCCTTAGTGTCCATTACTCCAGAACTACCATAATCTTTAAGGAATGTATTATAATCGTGTCCAAGTCTAAGACATATTTCCATAGCATCAATATTCATTATTCTTAAGTTTCCAAGTATCTTTAACCAGTTTCCGTGTGTCTTTCTTATGTTATGAGCAGAATACATATATCCATCTTTAACATTTGACTTTTCTAATGCTTTCTTTAATGCTATATTAAATGCAGGAGTAGATAATAAACCAATCATTGAATCATCTTGTTTATCTTTAAACTCTTTTTTTAGTTTTTTAATAAATTCAGAGTTAATCGGTATTGTTCTTGGCTTTCCTTTCTTCTCTCCTTTCTTTGTTTTGGTTTTTGTTATTCTTAATTTTATTGTATTTCTTTCAAAATCTATGTCGTCTTTTCTTATATTTCTTGCTTCATTTATTCTTGCTCCTGTTTGAATTAATGTTTCGGCAGTTAATTTTGCTTTATCACTTGTTAAGTTATTAACTACCTTTAACCAAATATCTGGATAAAAATAAGACATTCTATTTTCTCTTACAGAATACTTTTTACCATCTGTTCTTATTCCTTGTTTAAGTCCTTCTTTTCCAGAATCTTCTAAATCTAACCTTAAAGATTTTAAGTTTTCATCTGTTTTACTTGTTGTTTGTTCTTCCATTAAAATGTTTTATTATAAAGAGTTTAACCTTTTTAAACCTATTTAGTTGTTATTTATCATACAACCATCTTTATTATTTATATCATTAAATGATTTTTCAATTAAACTTTTTAAAAACTTATCATTCTTCTTTATATTGCATTCAAAACAAGAAGTTGTTAAATTTTCTTTTTTAGATGTTCCCCCATATGTCCAAGGTATTATATGGTCTATTGTTAATATTTTATCTTTACTACCATCAATACCATTTTTCCATCCACAATATTTACAAGTATAATTATCTCTTTTAAAAATTTCTTCCCTTATCTCTGAAGGTATTTGTCTTGAATATGGATTATATCTGTCATCTTCTATTTTTTCTTTACTTATATTATTAAAAAACTCTGAAAGATTATTTTTCTTATTTTTTTCTCTTAATTCTTTAAATAAACTAAACTCCATAAAAGATGTAATAAATTTATCATTATCCCATCTTATTGAATGAATTGATATATGCTTTTTATTCTGTCTTATCTTTTCTTTAAAGTCATTATATAAAAGTATCTTCATAAATATCTTTATTTTTCTAATGTGCTCTTTGCTCAATTCTAAATTATACTTATTGAAATCTTTGATATACCTTGCATCTTCTTCCTTAAAATAAGTTAATCTATATCCTTTACTTTCAAGTAACAATCTCTTATTATTGTTTATTATCCCTCTTTTTTTACTTTCCATATTCCTTAAACCTTTCCTCAATCTGCTTTTTAATTGGAGTAGTCATTCCAAATTGTCGTACTTTGTTTTCAAACTTTTTATGTTCCTTTTGATTAGGGAAAAGCATTAAATTTTCTATGCGATTGTCCATTTTATCACCCGAAATGTGATGAATCGTTTCTCCTTCCTTTAAAGCTCTACCTATATATTCCTCCATAACTTTCTTATGCTCAAGAACCCATTTCATTCCATCAACAACTAAAATATAACCATTGCCTTTCTTTCTTCTAAATGTAGTTCTTACTAATGGATTATTGTATTTTTTCTCTTTTCTTTTCATCTCTTTTAAATAACTTTTTAATTAATATCTTTATTCCATAATATAAATAATAAAATGGAGCAATAACTATAATTATTGGAACTTTAATCAGAATTATAAAAAACTTTATTGGAAATGCTAATATTCTTAATAATAAAGAACATCCAAATCTATGAAAATTACCTTCAAAAGAATGTGATATTAATTCCCAACATCTAATTTCCTTTCCACAAACATAACAATAGTCAAGATAACTATACATTTCTTTTAGTTCTTCTTTTGATGGTTCTCTTTCTGATAATATTTTGATATTATCTAAATGGTGTCTTGTTGCTTTTTCTATACTTTTATTTAAGTTCATTTTTCTTCCCCTTTTTTAATACAATTAATAACACTAATATTATTAAAATAAATACAATACTAATAAAAATTACTCCATTAATTATAAACCAATGTAAAAATGGATGACAATCTTGCATATATGTTAATGATGATAAATCACAAATCTTCAGTTCTTCCCCCTAAATACTCTTTTAACATATTCCCCTAAACTAAATTTCTTTGTTTCTTCCTCTATTTTTTCTTTCTTTCCTATCTTACTTATTATTTCTCTAAGTAGTTTATTCATTTATCATATCCTCCAAGAATCTTTGTAGTTTAATTACATTAACCCATCCACCATCCATTATTGCTAATCTCATAGGACTATTCTTAAATTCTATTGTATTATTTTTATAACAAAATTTCATTATCTTATCAAATTCTTTTTTATTCATTTATTTTCTCCCATATTTCTCTACATTTATTTTGTAATTCTTCATTTGTTGGACTTCCATAAATATCTTTAGGAATATATTTTCTTACATCAATTACTACATCTGCCCATTTCTTTAACATTTTCATTGTTTTCTTACTGCTTGTAACACTTCCAATAGGTATTGCTTCATATTGTAAATGTTTAATTCTTCCATCTTCTCTATTTAATCCGTGAATATACCAAGCCATTGCTACACTTCTTACTTGCCCGTAATCGCAAATACATAAATATTTAGTTGCCATCTAACTTCTTAAACCTCTTTTTATTTTCTAAATAGAAATTACTATTCTCGTTTATCCATTGATTCCATTTCTTTTCTTTTTCTTTAAGTTCTTTATCCTGCCAAATTATAATCTCTCTTAGGAAGTCATCTGTGTAATTATTTAAATCTGACATATAAAATCTTGGTTTCTTTATTTCTTTCATTGTAAAATACCTCTTTGTCTATTTATTTGTTCTTGTATATTCTTCTTTACTAATTCACATTCTTTTGATTTATCATAGTCTATATAACTTCCTTCATCATAAATTATTATTGTTTTCTTCATTTTTCAATTTCCTTTATACAATCTTCTGTTGTTTTTCCATCTAATCGTTCAAAATAATCTGGAGATATTCCATTCATTTCACAAATTCCATTATTACAAAAGTGTTCATCTCCTGTAAATTCATTACAAGGAATTAATTTTTTATTTTCATAACATCTAACTGCACAATATCCTTTTTGTGTTTTTGAACAATTTTGCATTTGTATTTCCCACATAATATCTTTTAAGTTATTTGTAGTTCTATCTACCATTAATGTTTCATTAAAATCAACATTTATATTAAAATTAGTTCCTTCTAATCCTTCTGCTATTTTTTCAACTGAAATAGTAAATAAAATCTGTTGATATACCATTCCAAGAATAAATCCGATATAAATTAACATTAAATCAATTACTACAATACCTAATATTTTACTAATCTTTTTTTTCTTCATTTTCCTTTCCTCTTCTTATATTCTAAAAAACTAATTGTGTTTAAATTAAAGTTATTACAAATCTCACAAAAAGCCCAATAATTAAATAATTCCATAAAACTTTTAACTAATTTCATTTTAATCTAATAATCCCTCCACCTCTTCCTATTGTAACTTTTATTATTTTTAATTCCTTTTCTATTATCTTAATTGGACATAAGTAAATAGGGAAATAGAATAAAGAACGATTCTTCCCACCAGAAAATTCATCATTATTTATTGTTAATTTATAATGTTCGATAATTCTATCAAAGAAATACTTAGCATTGTAATGCTCTCCTACTTTTAATTGTAGTATCAATTTAAGAATAAAATTAATCTTTTCTTTATCTATTATTGTTGGACTCTTATCTTCGTAAAGCCAAACACGATAATCATTATCAAATCCCTTATAGTAATCAAAAGTATGTCCATCTCTAATGAATCCTATTCTTTCAATTACTAATTCCTTAGCTTTGAATGTTCTTTTATAGCAATCTAAAATATCTTTAATTATATCTTCTGCCATTGTTCCTATTTCTAAGTTTTTTTCTTTTATTCCTTTTACTACATTAAGTTTCCCATTAATGAATGTTTCAAAAGATTTGTATTTAGACTTACTTCCAGAGAATTTTTCTTTTATTATATTTCCTACTTCATCGTAAGTAACTTGGCTTATTCTATTTTTTACACTTATTGTTCTTTCATTCCCTGTTGCTGATAAAAATGGTTCATTCATTTGAAAAAACCTCTAAAGATAAATCCGCCAATAAAACCAAATATAATAAAAAATATTAACCATAAAGTTAATTTTTTTTTGTAAGTCATTTTCTTTTCTCTAATTCTTTTATTTGTATTGTATGTGCTTTTGTTCTATCGTTTAATGTTTCTACTTTTGCCCATAGTTTATTTAATAAATCTCTACATTCTTTGTCTATTAATTCTCCTTCTGCTTTTAAGATTATTTTATTCATTTTATTATTTTACTTTTAAAGATTAAAGTATAACTACCTTGCCTTGCCGTGCCGCACCTTGCCCTGCCTAGCCTTGCCGCACCGAGTGAATATGAAGTGCCTAAAAAATTATTTAGTTCTTTAATTTGACTTGTCATTTCTTCTTCCTCTTTAATACTTCGTTTCTTCTTTCTTCTGAAAAACCTACTAATAATTTATAACAATCTTTACAAGTTTTTAGTCCTCTAAATACTCCTGTTGCTTTCTTGCGACATCTTGTTCCTTTGCTGTTTATGTATTGGCATCTCATTTCCTAATAAACTCCTTTATTTTTAGATTATATTTTTTTGTATATTTATCTAATATTTCTCTTAAATCAACCCATTCTCCTCTTTTCATTTTAAGATAACCTTCCCAGTAACATTCTTGACATTCTTTTGAAGCATTACACATTATAACATTACACATAGTATTTCCATACTTTCCAAAGCAAGATTTACATAATTTTAAGTCTGACATTCTCCAACCTCTTTTCTCTTTTTTGAATCCTTAACTGCTTGAATATGTTTTAATCTAAATATTTCATCTGTATTATATTTATTTTTTTGATATTTTTTAGAATATTCCTTTTTTTTATTATATATTTCGTTCTTTTTATCTTTAGTTAAATTCTTTGAATAATTTTTTGCTCTCTCTTTAACTCCGTTTTTTGTTTTCTCGTTTGTATGATACTGAATTGTTGAAAGACTTACATTAAATTTTTCTTTAATATCATTTTGTTTTCTCCCTTCCATTCTCATTTGTTTTATTTCATTTATTTGTTCTTTTGTTAGTTTCATATTTTATACCTTTTTTTTAAGTTTAATTACTAAGATTAATACTAAAATTGAGATAGATAATATTAAATAAATATCAAAAAGGGACATGACATTACAATATTCCCTACCAATACAATTACCAAAATTATCAAAACTAATACATTCGTCAAAGTGGCATCTTCCAAATATTAAATTTTCTATTGATTCTGTCATTTCTTCTCCCTAATTTTCTCCTCTTCTAAAATCTTTATAATATATTGAATTAATTGAGAATTTTGAGTTGGCTTACACATTTTAAATCCATTATCATCAATCTCCACTTCTATATCTAAATCTCTTATAAATTGTTCTTCTTCCTCGTTTAAATCATTACATCCATCATTACTATATCTATCTGATAACTCTTTTAACAAATATATTATTAATTCTCTTTGTCTATCTATCATTGCCACATCTCCTTTTTATTATCCCTCATTTTCTCCTCTTTAACTACTATATCAAAATCTCTTTCCAATTTATCAAACTCCAAAAATCTTGCTGATTGTTCTTTCTTCCTATTAAACTCTATCCAAGAATGACATTTACTACAATGAGCATAAAAGTTATTAATTTCTTCTACTTCAACAATATTCATAATACAATGACTATCTTTTGTCTGAAACCCATCTATGAAACTCTTACAAATGGGACATCTTATTCTCAAATTAACATAATCAAACATTCCCATTATTGCCCCATCTCCTTAAATATTTTTGAGATTTCTTCTCTTCCTTTTATTTTTGCTCTATCCAAAATATTACCTAAAAGATTTATTGCAACATCATCTTGACAAGTCTTTAATAAATCAAGATAATCTCCTAATGAACTATATTCATCTAATCCTAAATCTCTTATAAACTTCTCGTGTATTTCCAAATCTTTATTTAATTCTTCAATCTTCTCCTGTAAAGTGGAGAGGAGTTCTTGATATTTCTCGCTCCAAAACTTATCACCATTCTTTAAAGCATTTTCCCAGTATTCTATTGTTAATTTCTTTTTGTTTTCCTGCTCTTTCTCTGCTCTACCTTTCTCATATCCTGCTTTAAAATTATTCTGTGCAGTTTCAAAAAGTAATTTATCTGCTTCATTTACATCTTTGCCTTTATAATAATTAACTATGTTTTCCTGCTCTCCGCGAACATCGTGAATGGAATGGCTAACTTCCTGTTTGCCGTCTTTTAAGGATAGGGCTTTTTCACAATATGCTAAAACTTGGGGTTTAGTCCAATTTAGCATTTCATCATTAAAATCTTCAAGTTCTGCTTCTCCTTCTTCTTGAAGTTCTTTTTTCAACTTTTCAATTATTTCTTCATTCATAATAAATATCCTCTTCAAATTTATTTCCAAATATGTCTGTTCTAAAATCATAATAAATTTCTTGATTATTGGTGGCATCGTCAATCCTTGCAGAAGTTAAGCCATCCTTCTCTGAGCTTTTATTCTCTGATTGACTATGTGAGCCAACTTCAGCATTATCAAGCGAAACGCCTACTTCGTTGGCTTCTAAATCTTTATTAGTAGCTTGACTATGATTTTCATTTTCCTGCTTTTGAAGAGAAAGTGCTTTTTCAATCGCTTTTATAGTTTTCTCATTAAATTCGCATTTCATTTCTTGTTTAACCTTTTCAATTATTTCTTGATTAGGAGTAAAAGAACCCTCTTCAATAGGGATATCTTTAAATCCTCCCATAGAAAGAAAATAATTTCTCATACTATTTTTATATACTTTTTCAATTAATATTAAATGTTCTTTTTGAGTTCTGTCTTTAATTGGTTTATTTTTAATCCTTTCAATTTCGTTAGGAGTAGAAGAGCCAAATGCTTCTTCAATACAAGCAATATCTTCATCAGGAACAATTCTTCCATCTGTGTATCTTGGAACTTTATCTCCTTCTTTTCTATGCTTTGAACATAAGCCAACAATCTTAACATCTGTTATTGTTATTCCGTGATGTTTAGGAGTAGAAGAGCCAGACAGGGAAGGGTAATTCTCTTCTGACTTTCTATCAGCAGTTTTCAGTCCAGCACTACCGACTTTCGCCGATTGTTTTTCACTTCCAAGTTTTATACTTTCAGATTTATCTCTTTGGATATTCCCTGCTTGGATACCATCGTGGGTTTGTTTTTGCTGATTATTTCTTGGTGTGAATTTCTTATTTTTATTACCTATTCCATTTTCCCATTCACAATATTTACCCATCCAATGGTCTATTTTAGGATAACCACAATTTTCGCAAATTTCTTGATTATCTTTTTGGGGTGTCATTTTTTAGTCCTCTTTAATTTTCGTGCGAACCTTACCCCGCGACCGGAACAAGCACAATCAGAAACCCCGACAGAACCCAGGCGAGAAAAACCAGAATCAGCATAGAAACCCGCAACATAACCATTCTTCCTGCTTAATTCTGAATATTGTTTTATGAAGAAGTCATCATTGCTTGAACTTCCATCCATTTTAAGCTGTTTTGCATATTTTGAGTTCATTAAGAATAATACTTGTTCTGCAGTCAATAAATCATCTTCTCTTGCTGAAAGATTTAATTCATCCCATGACTTACCTTTATCATGAACTTCTATTTCAACAGAAATATTTAGTTCAGGGATGTCAAGCAATTTGCTTTCATCAGTTTCTTTAGTTATCTTATAACCTTCTTGTTCTAATATTTCTTTTGCTTTTTGAATTTTAGTTTTTGTCATTTCTCGTTCTCCTTCAATCTTCCTTTCTTTTCCTTTAAATCTAATAAAATTTTTAATACTCTCTCCATATCTTCTCTGTCTTCACATTGCCAGATTTCATCTTGTAATGTAATTCTCCAGTTTTTTCCGTATTCTTTTATTGTTATCATTCTAATTCCTCGTAATCAGAACAAAAAAATTCTACATCTTCTCCGATTCCTTTTGCTTCTAATCTAATTTTATAACTTTTACAATTTTTATTCCATCTACAATTCCCACAATTTTGTTCTTCTTGTTCTTGTATTTGTTCCATATCTTATTTAATATCTTTCTATTTATAAATACTTGTAACTATACTAAAGTAATAAATTAAATTAAACCAACTGCCTTTTTGAAATTTCTTAAATCTGCTGGATTATATTTTGAATCAAGTATTTTTAATTCTCTATTTCCTACTCTTTTTATTAATCCCATCATCTCTAATTCCTTTGTTATTATTGGTCGTAAGTCTTTTGGTATTCTATATTGAAACATTCCATCTTCCCATTCTTTTACTGAAATTGTATCTGTATTCTTTCCTAAGAGCATACTAATTAGTATAAAGTGTAAGTAGTAATAAAAACTACAAGGAATTTCTCTTTTCATTTCAAGTTAAGATTCAAAAGACAATTTTTAACACATGGTAGATTTGCTAATGCTTCGTAATTACTTCCTATCTCTTTGAAAGCTAAGAAGAATAATCCAGCTAAAATTAACCATCCAATTAACTTAAACATATTTTTCTTTCCACCAAATAAAGCATTTGGAACATTCCATTTGTTAGTTTCTGGGTCTATTGGGACATAAATCCTATGCCAGTCTCCGAGGGGAGTTAAAGATTTTTTCATTCTTACTAATTCTGTATGCTCTACTCCTTCTATATCTTTATAGGTTAAATTTGCTTCACAGGAATTTTTTTCAATCTTTTCCATTAATTTTTGTTTTAAATTTTCAAACATTTTTTTTTACCTCCTTATTTCTGTATATTAACTATAATAAACTTTTAACCATCCTTTTTTTGGTTCTTGTGAAAAGTAAAATCTTGCATACCAATTTGAATATTGTTTTTTTAGTTCCCCAATTTTATACTTTCCTTTTTTCCTTTTTACATTATACCATTTATGTTCTCTTATTTTTATATTAGTTAAATATTTATTAAAATCTTCTGATGTTTTATAATCTAATACTACATTTGAAAAGTTTGGTATTTCAACTATGTTATTCTCTATATCTTTTTTTGTAAATTTAAAATATTTAATCCTTGATAAATTAGCATTACTCTTTGGAAACCATTTTTTATACCATTCTTGTTTTGATAGGATATATCCTATTAAAAAACAAATACCCAAATCAATCACCATAATTAAACCTATTAGACTAAACATAATTAATAATTCCAATAGAGCATTTTCATTTTTATCTTCACACCATCCTACCTTATCTATATTAAAATAATCTTTTTTATTGTCATATAATAAACTATAATTACTAGCATCACAACTTATATTTATTGCAATTATATCTAAAGTTGTTTTATTTGATACAAAAAATCCATTACAATTAGTTGGATAATCTGTTTCATAAGTTTTGTTAAGAATAAAATGACTTCCTAAAAAATATAAAATAATAAATAAACCTAATAAAAAGATATTTCCTGATGTTGCACTAATAATTCCTTCTTTCTTTGGATTTTTTTGTGGATAGCCAAATTTTATTGTTGGTTTTCCATTTTTATAATCTACATCTACTCTTGAATTTACAAGATACTTACCTTCTTTTTCTATTCTCATCTGTGTTACTTGAAAAAACAAATAACGAAATTTAAATATACAGACTACTTTTTATTGAACACTTGCACTTGGGTCTCCGTAAATTTTTCCCTCTTTCATAACTTTATCAACTTCTTTTTCAGTTACTTCTTTACCCTTTTTCTTTAAATATTTCTCTGCTTGTTTTTTATTCATTTTCTCCTCCTTTCATTGTATATTTAACAATCTCCTAATTTCCTTTTCGTGTCCTTTACCTATAAAGACGATTATTCTTTTATCTTTGTTTTCATTAACACATTCTTTTATTTTATTAGCAATAAATTCGTTTCTTTCTTCAACTAATATTTTAAATACATTAGGTATATCTCTTTTCATAGTATTTATTACCTCTTCTTCATTTACTTCCTTTTCTAATTTTTGTTCTTTGTATTTAAGTAATTCATTTTGTAAATAAGTTAATTCTTCTAAAGGTATTTTAGTCATAGACATATTTATTTCATTAATATCCTTATCTAATAAAACTAATTTTAAATTATTATTAAGAGCATAAAACATTGCGGTTTTTTGGTCTGAAGCATAGTCAATATTATTTTCTGTTGCTTTCTTTTTTGTTTCTTCTGTTATTTGTCCTATTATTGAATCATCTTTTTGTGAATTAGTTGTATTTATTTGTCCAATAAATACTTTAAATCTTGTTGGACATAATTCAAGCCCAACTATTGTTGGTTTAAACTCATCAATAATCTTTAATATCTCACAACTTGGAGTAAGATGAGTAGTTCCAACTATCATCAAATTATTTATTTGTTTTGTTTTTAATTGCATTGAACTATCTTGACTTGCCATTATTTTATTTTTCTTAGTTTATTTTTATTTTTTTCTCTATATTCTTTATATCTATCCCAATTTTTTATATAATCTTCTTTTGAATAATTTAAGTAATATTCTCTATTTCTTATTTTTTCAGCTTTTTTCCTACATTTATTACAACAATATTTTTTTGTTTTTATATTTGTAGTAAATTCTTGTTTACAATGTTTACATTTCTTTATTTTTTCTATTCCGTTTGACATTTTAAACTCCTTTCTATTATTTCTCTTTTTTGTTGTTCTATCCAATATTTTAAACTTAAATTTCTCATCTCTTTCATTAACTTACAAAAATCACAATTACACTTTTCCATTGCTTCTACTACTAAACATCTCTCTTTTTCCATTTTAAACCTCGTCAGTTATGCTTTAAGCATAAGACAACAAAAATATAAAAAAATTGTTGTTTCGGTTTTTTAATTATGTCTTGCTTCTTCAAAATCTTTCTGTATTGATTCTTTCATTTCTTCTTCAATTACATTGTCAAGTTCTTTGTATTTACAGTTCATAAGTTTCTCAAACTTTCTAAATTCTTTTAATTCTTTATCTAAATCTACATTGTCTTTCTCTGCAATGTTCTTAATCTTTCCTGCAACATATAGATTTGTTAAATCTTCACGATAGTCTTTTGTTTTCTTTTTTTCTGTTGCTTTTTTCCACATTGCACTTACTCCACTTGCAATTAACCAAAGTAAAATTAATCCTATTGTCCAATCCAATATACTTGTTTGTAAAATTACTAATTCATTCATTTTTCTTCCCTCCTTTCATCTTCTTTGAACCATTCAAAATCAACATTCCTGCAAGGACATTGTAAAGTAAAATTGCTGATACTGCAAATGCTGTTAAGATTAATCTCTCTGTAATCCAATCCCAGTTTAATTGTGTTAATCCCCATATTCCTAAACCAACCATTTCAAACAATCCCATTACTGCCCCTGTCCAAAATCTTTGTTTATTGTTCATCTCTTTCATCTTCTATTTCTCCTCCTTTCATACATTCTTCGCATAAACCATTAAGACATTCTTTCTTTCCACAAATAATACATACTTCATAATTGTCTTTATATTCTTTTTCTTCTGTTAATTTTTTAAATAAATCATTTGATTGTTTTGATTTATGATATTTTTGAATGAATCCTACTTGACTCATTAAATTTAAAATTAATGTTCCTATTAATATTATTAATATCCACCACCATTGATTTTTTATTCTTATTACTAAATTAACTATTATTCCAGCAATTATTCCTGTTAAATTAATATAATTTCCTGTTACTTGTCCTTTTGCTATTTGTAAAGCAGTAATTCCACTTAAACCATCTTTCCATCTTTTTATAAATTCTTGAAATTTCAATTTGTTTCCTTTTTTATCCTTAATAAAATAACCTCTTTTTTTTGTTATAAAAGCTATAACTATAATAACTAATAATAAGGCGAACCATTTCCAATATTTTATTAATTCTATCATTTATATTTTCTTTCGTTCAATTTTATCCATAAGTAAAATATTCCTACTACTATTCCTAATCCAATTATTCCAGTTCCAATATATCCAATCCATTTAAATATCTCTGCTAATAATTCAATAGTTATGTATTTTATTCCTTCTCTTATTAAAATGTATATTTGTGCAATTCCTGATAAAACTAATAAAGTTTCTCCTAATGCTTCTAATTTTCTTTTTAATGTAAACTTAAATTTAGATTCATTCTTACTTGGTTTAGATTTATCCAACCAGAAAAATAATTCAACTAAGAAAATAACCCCTAATATTAAAAATAATATAGGTAAAAATCCATTAATAAATGGTAATGCTTCTGAAAAATTTGTTAAGATAACTACTAATCCAAATAATAATCCAAAAGCTAATCCACAAACTAATCCACAAGCTAATCCACAAGCTAATCCACAAGCTAATCCACAAACTAATCCACAAACTAATCCACAAGCTAATCCACAAACTAATCCACAAGCTAATCCACAAACTAATCCACAAGCTAATCCA
>Ga0172381_10002153_pt1 | contig 22219 bp, 11 predicted proteins | sample Leawel6488metaG_FD_119754 | JGI IMG/M metagenome (GOLD analysis project Ga0172381, IMG submission 119754) | Leachate microbial communities from a municipal landfill in Southern Ontario, Canada - Leachate well 64-88 metaG | ecosystem: Engineered > Solid waste > Landfill > Unclassified | place...
ATAAAAAAATTCGTAAAAATAAAAATTAAAAAAAATATTCCATTTGCCTCGGGACTAGGAGGTGGATCTTCTGACGCGGCAGCGATTTTAAAAGGATTAAACAAATTATGGAAATTAAAATTATCAAAATCCTCTTTAGCCGATTTAGGAGCAAAACTCGGAATGGACGTCCCCTTCTTTATTTATGGAGGAACTGCTTTGGGAGAACATTACGGTGAAAAAATAACAAAACTTCCCACAATCAAAAACATAAAATTCAAAATCTATCCGGGGAAAACGCCGCTTATTAGCCAAAAAACTCAAACGGCATACCAAAAATTAAGTCTGAAAAAATGCGGACAAAATCTATTCAAAACAAAACTTCTAATCCAAGGAATAAAAACTAAAAATAAAAAGTTAATTATCGAAAACCTTCACAATGATTTTGAAACGGTAACAAAAGTTTCAATAAATCATCATCTTTCTGGCGCAGGACCAACTTCCTTTACTGTGCGAGCGCTCTAAAATTCTCCTCTGCCATTCATCGCCTTACTTAAAGTCACTTCATCGGCATATTCCAGATCTCCTCCCACCGGCAAGCCCCTAGCAATTCTCGTAATTTTTAAATCAAAATCGCGCAGACGTCTTTGAATATACAACGCGGTCGTTTCCCCCTCCAGGCTTGGATTTGTAGCTAAAATAATTTCAGAAACTTTGGCGGAATCTTCAGTTTTGCCATTCTCTTCGATTCGTTTAAATAAATCTGAGAGCTTTAACTGATCAGGTCCAATTCCATCAATGGGAGAAAGGGCCCCATGCAAGACATGATATAAGCCCTTATATTCACGAGTTTTTTCAATAGCTTGTGCATCCAAAATATCCTCGACTACACAAATCACTTTTTTATCTCTTTGATCGTCAGTGCAAATTTTACATGGATTCGCCTCAGCAATATTCCAACAAGTTTCACAAAAAACAAGATTTTCCTTTAAATTCAAAACAGCCTTTCCCAATGACTCTATTTTACTATCTGGAGAATGTAATAAATTTATCGCAATTCTCTGGGCAGACTTAGGCCCAATTCCAGGAAGTTTAGAAAGTTCATCGATTAAATCTCTGACTGATTTTGGTAAAAAGTGTAACATTGCCGGAATTTTAGAAACTTTATAGGCTTAAAACAAGAAGAAAAAGTAGATTAGAGTAAAAATTTAACACATCTCGATAAAAAATTTATGGATACTTAAATCCATCGTCATTTCTGGATGAAAGGTTGTTGCTAAAAATTTTCCCTGCAAAGCGGCCACTATTTCCCCTTCATAACTTGCCAAAATTTTTACATTTTTCTCAACACTCATAATTTTTGGAGCTCTAATAAAAACCGCCGGAATTTTCTTTGAAATTTTTCCCATATCAAAATCTATCTCAGTTTCGAAGCTGTCAATTTGCCTTCCATAAGCGTTTCTCGCAATTGTAATATCCATCAATCCTAAATTATCAACAGCGATTTTTCCTTCTTGCCCGATGATTTTTTTGGCCAATAAAATTGCTCCCGCGCATGTTCCCCAGATCGCCATTCCTGCACGAGCCTTTTTTATAATCTCATCAAAAAGCCCAAATCTTTTTAGAAGTTTTCCAATTGTAGTACTCTCCCCTCCCGGAATAATCAGTCCTGTTACAGCCTTTAAATCAGCGACGGTTTTTACTGGAATAACATTCACTCCACATTTTTTAAGTATAAAAATATGTTCCTCTACAGATCCCTGAATATCCAAAACTCCTATTTCCATGAAAAAAAAATATCACAGAACCCGCAATTGAACAAATAAGAGACTTCTGGCATTGACATTTGCGGCAAAATGTTAAAGAATAGACAACCGTAAATATAATTATGACAGACTTAGAAGACACAAGCCCCACGTTAGAGGCCACCTCCTCTCCTCTGGAAATCCCGGAAGGATGGGCGGAGGAAGCGGTAGATTTGTACGGAGAAGAAGGCGCTCAAAGCCTGATTGCCGCACTACAAATTTACAGAGAATATTCTCCAGCCGCTTTTAATGAAGATGTCGCTGTACAGCTAGATGCAGCTACTCGCACAGCGGGGCTACAAGAAGTAGTAATGCAAGGATTTGTGAAAACCATCCAAGCAAAATATCTTAGCAAGCAAGGTCTTTTAAAGGAAGATCCTCTTCGCATCAATTTGCGATACCAAAAACATTTAACGAGACTAAATTCAAACATTTTTCTACGCCCTAAAGAAATTTTAGAAGGGAATTTCGCCGAGGATATTCATTCAAGGAATTTGAGCTATTTGCTAACTCTTTTTGCGATCAACGAAGGTTCCTATCGTAGAAAAAACGAAAATGAACTAAGGGCCATTCAAAAACTTGAACAGAAATTGACGAGAATACAAGAAGTTCAACAACAAATTAGAGCCTCTGGAGATCCTTCAGGAGTTTTAACAAAAGAAAAAAGAGCACTTATAGATGAAATAAGAAGATCTCCACATTGTCAGGTTATTGATGGACCAAATGGAAGTGGACAGATTTCCCAAACGTCAAATAGGGTTTTTGCAAAAGAATTATTTGAATTAATCGATCACCCGGAGTTGTTTAAAATGGCTTTTTCGGGAGAGCCGGATGGTCCTTCCAAAAGATATTTTTTGGAATCGGTAAGAAATATTTTCATGCTCGCCAGAGATATCTGGGCACCTTTTTTAAACGGAAATAATTTTAAAGGAGTAGAAAATACTTCAGCAGCAAAAATGAAAGAAGATAACGACAGAGTTTTCCAACTTTTAATGTGTGAAGACAAAAGAGAAATCGATATGTGTACAGCTGATGATAACAACCTTTTGAAAGGAAGAAGATTGGTCATCCAGCTTTCTCCCATCACGGAAGAACAAGGCAAAATATATCTAAGACTTTTGGCTCAAGCAAACTATCATGGCGAATCTCAAAAACAGAGAATAGTCCTCGATAGAGCACTTCAAGAACAATTCAGAGCAACTCGCCGTGCAGTCGGTGATGCTACAGACGCTGTTCTCGAAAGAGTCGATGAATTCCCCGGAGTCCATGTAAATAGACACAATGGCGAAATAGAAGGGCTAGGAATTTATCATGAAGGAGTAAAGTTATTGGCGAAAGATCAGAGAGCATATGAGGCAATCAGGAGAGATGTCCTTTTCTTTTTAGCTAACCTAACTTGTTCTCCGGTCACTCTTGTTCAAATGTTTGGAGAAGGGCAAAAAAAATCTACGGAAATACCAAAACCCAAAGTAACAAAAGGACCAGGGTCAATCGAGCCAGGGACATATGAAAATAAGCCAGATTCAAGAAATAGACAATATCCATATGGAGACTTAAGCGATCCTGCTCAAAGGGCAGATATTGTTTTTAGAATTTTACACGGAGAAGAAAATATTTACAAAGTTGGCGACGAGGAATTAGAGTCGACAGAGCCTATGACTCCTGAAGAAATCAGAGCAGCTCTCGAACGTTTACGTCGAAGCATCACAAGGGAAGCAGCGGTAAGTCACAGAAGATTATTGCCTTTAATTAAAGATGAAAATGTCGTTATGGGATGCTTCAAGCCTTCTCCCGAAGCGCGAGAATTGGCACGACAACATGGAAGAATTTTAAGAAGAGGAGTTGAATTCCCAGAACTGGGCCAAGTTTTTTATCCTGAAGATTTGGATGCCTTGTTTGCAAAATTCGAAGTCACAAGTGTTGATGAAATAGCACTAATGTTCACTGGAAAAGCATTCGTCAGATTTGAAACATGGGTTGTTCCAGGTAGAACAAAAAGCGAACCGACTACTCCTTCTCCTTCGCCTGAATCAACTCTAGGTAGCACAACAAGAGCAATTAGAGCCCAAATTCCAAGGCCTCCACAGAATTAATTACCAGCCTCTCTCTGCATATTTTTGCTCAAGCTTATCCATTTCCAAACTCTCCATAGCTTCGCCCAAGCCTTCTGAACATTTTGCTAAAACATCAGGGTGATCGAAATGAAGAGTAGCTTCCACAATCGCCTTTGCGCGCTCTCGAGGATTACTTGATTTAAAGATCCCACTTCCTACGAATATTCCGTCACAGCCTAATTGCATCATCATCGCGGCATCAGCAGGAGTTGCGATTCCACCAGCTGCAAAATTTACGACAGGAAGTTCTCCGGATTTTTTAACTTCTTTCACTAATTCCACGGGAACTCTCTGTTCTTTTGCGTATTTTTTCAAAGCAGATTCATTCATTTTTTTCACAGCAGCAATATCGTCATTCATTTTTCTCATATGAGTTACAGCTTCCACTACGTTTCCTGTGCCTGCTTCGCCCTTTGTTCTAATCATCGCAGCTCCCTCATTAATTCGGCGTAATGCTTCCCCTAAATCTCTCGCCCCACAAACAAAAGGCACTTCGAATTTTGATTTTTCAACATGATATTTCATATCTGCCGGAGTCAAAACTTCACTTTCATCAACATAATCAACCCCCAAAACCTGTAAAATCTGAGCTTCTGCAAAATGACCGATTCTAACCTTTGCCATCACCGGAATAGTTACTGCTTTCATGATTGCTTTAATCATTTTCGGATCACTCATTCTGGCAACTCCACCTTGTTTGCGAATATCTGCAGGAACCCTTTCTAGAGCCATTACGGCCACTGCCCCAGCTTCTTCTGCAATCACCGCTTGTTCAGCATTTACAACGTCCATGATCACGCCCCCTTTAAGCATTTGAGCAAGGCCTCTCTTCAACTTCACAGTATTCTTATTAACAATTTTTTTCATAAATATTGGTTAAAAGCACACCAATTTAAGCAAAAGCAGCAGATAAATGCAATAAAGGTTTTTTAAAAATAGCTTTCCATATCTTGCACTTTCAAATCCGCAAGTTTGTACATGCCCAAAGCTTCCGCAACAATGTTTGCAACTTGCACATTTGTAACCAAAGGAATGTTTAAATCCATGGCTTTTCTCCTTATTAAATAGCCATCCGTGACGACAGCTCTACTATAGTTTTTTGGAATGTTAACAACCAAATCAAATTCATGCTGAGCCATCGCCTCTAGCAAATTAGGAGATTTCTTTGTGGAAATTTTATGAAGTTTTTTTGCAACCAGCCTATTTTTTCTAAAGAAATCAGCAGTCCCTTCTGTTCCAAAAATTTTAAATCCCATTTCGGAAAACTTTTTGGCCGTACTTAACAATTCTGTTTTTGCATGAAGTCCGCCAATACTAAAAAACACACCTTTTTTAGGAAGCTCAAATCCAACCCCAATCATTGATTTCAAAAACGCCTCATAAAGGTCATCTCCAAAACAGCCTACTTCTCCAGTAGAAGCCATTTCTACGCCTAGCACCGGGTCAGCTCCTTTGAGTCTAGGGAAACTAAATTGAGGAGCTTTTACTCCCACGTGATCAAGATCCAAAGTTTTATAATCGCGATATTTCACAAGATCTTCTCCATGTTTACTTATTTTTACCCCATTATTTTTCAACATCGATTCAGTCGCAATTTCGATAAAATTATATCCGGTAATTTTTGAAGAAAATGGAAAACTGCGGCTTGCTCTGAGATTACATTCGATCACCATTACTCGATTATTTTTCGCCAAAAATTGAATGTTAAAAGGACCGCTTATATTAAGCTCTTTCGCGATTTGTTTGGCGATAACTTTTATCCTACGAATAGTTTCTATATAAAGTTTTTGGGGAGGCAAAACGATCGTCGCGTCACCACTATGAACACCCGCATTTTCGACATGTTCGGCAATGGCATAAATTACAACTTCCCCTCTATACGCAACAGCATCAATTTCAATTTCTTTTGCCCACAACTCAAATTTAGAAACAACTACCGGAGCGTCCGTAGAAATTTTCACAGCCTTACTCAAAAACACATCCAGAGCTTCTTTGTCATATGCCACACTCATGGCCGCCCCCGACAAAACATAAGAAGGGCGAACTAATACCGGATATCCAGCCTCTTCGGCAAATTTATAAATATCATCCAGCTTTGCCAATTCTTGCCACTTTGGTTGATCAATTTTTAGTTTATCAAGCATTCCTGAAAATTTATGACGATTCTCCGCAGCATCGATATTTACAGGTGCAGTCCCCAGGATTTTTACGCCGCGCTGATGAAGTTTCATCGCGATATTATTTGGAACTTGGCCTCCAGTTGAAACAACAACTCCTTCTACTTGCCCACTCGAAAGTCCCCCATTTTCAAATTCATAAATATCCAAAATCCTTTCAATTGAAAGTTCATCAAAATATAACCTGTCGCACAGGTCGTAATCCGTTGAAACGGTTTCCGGATTATAATTTATCATCACAGTTTCAAACCCTTCCTTAGCACATGTTTGCAAAGCATTTACGCCGCACCAATCAAACTCCACACTCGATCCAATGCAGTACGCTCCCGATCCAAGCACGACCATTTTTTTCTTTTTTCCGCGTACGCCAGACTCAATGTCATTCCCGTCTCCATGATATGTCAGATACAAATAATTTGTATTTGCCGGATATTCCGCGGCCATTGTGTCGATCTGTTTTATGGAAGGAAGAATGCCCCATTTTTTCCGAACATTTCTAATGTCGGCAGCAATTTTTCCCTTTATAAGACCAATTTGTTTATCCGAAAATCCATGTTTTTTAGCTTGTAGTAGAAGTTCTTTATCTAAAGGCTTTTCTTTTAATTTTATTTCCATTTCCACGATGTTTTTCAATTTATCCAAAAACCATTTGTCGATACCAGAAATTTTTGAAATTTTTTCAACCGTCCATCCTTGACGCAAAGCTTCAGCAATTACCAAAATTCTTTTTGGAGTAGGATGACTTAAATCCCATTCAATTTTTTCAGTAGTAACTTTTATATTGTCGTTTACCACTAATCCATAAAGCCCAACTTGCAGCATTCGGAGTCCTTTTTGCATCACTTCTTCAAAACTTCTTCCCAACGCCATAATTTCTCCAACGGATTTCATTTCACTCGTGATTTCTTTCGAAACCATACGAAATTTATTCAAATCCCATCGCGGAATTTTTAATGCCAAATAATCTAGTGCCGGTTCAAAACAGGCAGTCGTAGTTTTTGTAACCGCATTTTTTAATTCCGGCAGGCTATATCCCAATGCCAATTTTGCCGCCACGTGAGCCAAAGGATAGCCGGTCGCTTTTGAAGCGAGAGCAGAGCTTCTAGACAAACGAGCATTCACTTCAATCACTCTATAATCTTCAGATTTAGGATCTAGTGCATATTGAATATTACACTCGCCCACTATTCCTAAATGGCGAATTGTTTTTATCCCGATCTCTCTTAATTTATGATATTCACGATTTGTTAAAGTTTGAGAAGGCGCAACTACGATACTTTCTCCGGTATGAATTCCCAGCGGATCAAAATTTTCCATATTACATACCGTGATGCAATTATCTAGGCGGTCCCTCACCACTTCATATTCCACTTCTTTCCATCCTTTTAAATTTTCTTCTACCAAAACTTGTGGGCTATATGAGAATGCAGTTTCCAATAAAGGTTTTAATTCTTTCTCATCAGCCGCAAATCCGCTTCCTTTTCCTCCAAGCGCAAAAGCCGCGCGAATAATTACGGGATACCCAATTTTCTCCGCAGCAGATAGAGCCGTTTTTACATCAGTACACGCAAAGCTACGAGGCATTTTCACTCCAATTTTAGTCAGTTCTTTATTAAAAAGTTCGCGATCTTCAGTATTAATAATCGTTTCCACCGGAGTTCCTAAAACTTTTAAATTATATTTTTTCAAAAGTCCTTTTTTGAACAATTCAACTCCGCAATTCAACGCAGTTTGTCCTCCAAATGCCAAAAATATTCCATCAGGTTTTTCTTTCTGAATAACTTTTTCAACAAAATATGGATTCACGGGAAGCAGATAAACTTTATCGGCAAGTCCTTTACTGGTTTGAATTGTGGCGATATTTGGATTTATCAAAATGGAAAAAATTCCCTCTTCCTTAAGGGCCTTAATAGCCTGAGATCCGGAATAATCAAACTCCCCGGCTTCGCCAATTTTAAGAGCACCACTTCCCAATACCAAAACTTTCTTGATTTTATGGCGATTCTCGCCGGAGGATTTATACGAAGGTTTGGCGACTTTTTTAGGTGACATTGGTCAGAATTTTAGGGAATAAAAAAAGTAAGGTCAAGAACAAAGAGTTTTTATCAGCAAGGCCGTTGACGAAAGCGCGAAAATGCAGTATTATTATATGATCAATAAGCTAAAAAAATGGGAGAACAAGGGAAATTAGAATTAGGAGGAGTAGAATCAAAACGCTCAAAAGCGGAGTTATGTTCGAGCTCTCGGGAAAATAGAGCACAACAAGCAGATAGAGCGGCATCAGAAATCGCAAGAAAGAGGGAGTCGTCCTGCCAAAATGAAGTCATGTTAGGGGTAAAAAGAGATCTTTTAAAAATGAAAGACCTCACTGGAAAAAAACTTCTAACAAAGGAGACAAGTTTATCCGAAATAAAAATTACAGCAAGAGCTGGAGATACAGTCGGAGCGTTGGTTTTGGCCGTAGATAGCCTTGCGAAAGAAAGAGCAAAAAAAGAATACAAAGCGGCCATAGAATTAGCAAGGAAGCTTAATCCAAATAGAGATTTAACAAATATTCCAGACGTACCTCCTGAAGTTTCCATAGGTTGGAGAAGTACAGTTACATATACAAGGGCAGACCTTTTCCACACAGACCTTTTTAGTTGCAAGTTAGTAGAAGCCGCATTTCTCCACGAGGGAGACGTCGTTTCTTTTGATGAGGGAAATCAGGTTGTTGTAACTTTAAAAAATCCTAAATCCATAAAAGCCGCAAGCGCATACGTCGAGAAACTCAGTGAAGAAAATAAAAAATTAGAAGAAAAATTTACAGAAACGCAAACCTTTTTAGCTTCCACTTACGGAGTGGATTTAACAAAAGATCTTCCAGAGAGAAGTACGGATTCTTTAAAGGCATTAAGGTCAATTGCAAAAGTATTACCCCTCTTAGAGAAAGCATTAGGGACGATGAGAGATAAAGATCCCCAAACCTTAAGAAAAATTTTAGAAATAAGATTAACTCCAACTAATGCGCCAAAAAAAGAAGATGTCATTAGTCTCGGATACGGAAATCTTAATGCAGAAAAAATTGGCAAGTATCTCAAGCTTGAAGCTGAAAGGGCACGCTAAAATTATACCTCGGCAATAATTACGGCGGTTCCAAATTTTACTTTATCTTCAATTTGTCTAGAGAAAGCAAAAGAAATACGCACGCATCCCGCAGAAGCTCTTCTCCCTAATAGTTCAGGATGATTAGTTGAATGTAAGGCCATGCCAGATTCTCCGGAAATATCATAAACTCGATAGTCATATTCATTTCTATCACCTCCATACAATTTTCCCCATGATCTTGCAGTTGGGATTCTTTGAATTGTGTGAAAACCAGCCTTGGTTGCTTCGATCATTTTCCCTGTTGAAACAATATCTCTCATTAAAATATCAAATTCTCCATTGCCTTTGTAAGTAGCTAAAATTATATATTGTTTATCACTTTTTTTATTAACAAAAATAAAATTAGCACCTGGTTTTAATCGATCACCATATCCCTTCTTGGCTATAAATTGCTTAATTTTTTCAAGATCTTTAGCTATTTTATCCTGAACTCCTGGCAAATATTGACGGCTTTCTATGACGTATTTATATCCACCAATAAATTCAACAGGTAAGCCGGATCTAACATATAAATAAGATTGTTTAATCTCATCCCAAGAGGCGTCGACTCCATTTACACAAATATAATTATTAAAGTTCTTAAATCTCAAGTCCTCATGAAGCTCTTTGCCTGTTCTGGAAATTCCTTCTCCAAAAAGCTCGACATATTTATATCCACCAGCGGATGTTCTCAAATGGAATTTGTTTGGCTTTGTATCTTCCCCAGCCCTAAGCTCTTTTTCTATGTTACTTGAAACTATCTTAATATTATATCTATGGTCATTTTTGAACACATATCTTTCATTATAATTATCTAGATATCGATATGACTTTGTAGTTTTATCCCACTTCACATAACGACTAGCGATATATAAATTTCCAGTGGATGATTTTACTTGAGAAGAAACATTCCTTTCTTCAATTAAGGCGTAAGTAGCGCTTGAAATGGTATGAAAATCTTCAGGAGTTTCTTTGATTATCTCAACTATATTTAGCCCTCTCTTCTTGGGAACTCCGATTAGCGAGTATGTATCAAAAGCGGTTTGAATAAGCCCTGGTTTTGCAATAATTTCCTTGGATTTTTCATCTTTCTCTACTGCAGCAACCCTGAGTTCGTAAGAATATTTATTATAAAACGTTAAAATCCGATCTTTAAAACGTTGTTTTTTGCCTTTTTCCGGAAGTAATATATAGGACTTTTTTTTCTCATCCCAATCAGCAATTTTTTCATCATGACCATTAATTTTTACGCCAATCCGAAGAGCATGCGTAAAATCATAAAAATCAGAAGGTCTTTCCGGAATTTTATCACCCCCTAATTTATATAAACCTTCTCCAATTTTCTGGAAAACAGGCGCTTTACTGACGACCTCAATCAAATAATTATTATTATTCCAAAATGCAAGTTTAGAACCATCTCGAAAATAATAATCCTGTTTTTGAGGATCCCATGTCGCTAAATATGGATCTCTGTCCTCACGTCTAATTGAAACATATTTTGCCTGAGTTAACGCAAAAAATCCTCGACCAGTCCCGGAAATATGTTTACCGCCAATTGTATATTTATTTTCAGGACCTTTTACAAATCCCAGCTTTTCATTTTCCTCAATTGGCACTACCAGTTGATCAAGAATTTGTTCTGGTTCTGCAGGAACCGCATTAGGATCAGAAGGATTAGCTTCTGCGAATAATTGACAAGAAGCCCCGCAATCTTCATATTTTTTTGAAAATTCAGGCCACATCTCATAGTAATCGGAAGTAGTTAAAGAATTAAGACCTTTATTATTTCTATAAGCATAACGGTCTCTAACTTCTACGAAAATTTCATAATTTAATTTAGACATCATTCTCAACAAAGTTCCGCCCACGTAATTCCTAACATAAATGTTTAAATCCTTAGACCTAGAATGAGAAAGGGTTCTAGGGACTAGATCATTTAGTTCTACCGGCAATAATTCTTCCGGGAATTTGGTGGTTGATAAATAACTAGGATTCAAGTTGCTAATTGCAGGAATTACATAATCATAAGTAACGGTATGTTTAAAAAATTTGCTAACAAGATCAGCTCGAATTGCTTTCGGATTTATTCTTGCTGCAAAATGTTCATCGGTTTCATTTGGCCCTTTTCCCGCGTCTTTAAAAAGAGTAATTACGGCATTTACGGTAGCATCGCCGGCAAGGTTGGCATCTATGGAATAATTCTTTCCTGAAGAGAGAGAGAACATCATAGTCTGAAAAGAAGCTCTATCTCGATAATCAACAAGCTCTTTGTAAGTTACTGTTAAAGCTAGATCATTAGTCGATTCCAAATCTTTTGCAATTTCATCCTGAGACATTCGAATTCCCTTTCTTTTTAATAATTCAAAAATTCCCTTTGTAGTTTTTTCATCAAAAACACCAGTTACTTCAATGGGACTTAATCCTTTTATATTTAATTCAGAAACCAGTGTATTTACAGAATCTTGAAGAAATACCTTCCTGTAAAAATTTCTAAGTTCTTTATATAAATCAGTTTCAACAAAATTTTCGCCACTAAGAGCGGCGGCAATATCGGCACCGGAAAAAGGCTTTATCTTACCCTCTTTAACCAAGACTTCAATGACGTTTAAAGTATTAGGTGATTCATCAAGAATTCCCGGAATATGAGAAGGATATTTTTTGACTAATCCCAATTTATTAATCGTAAAACGTAAAGATCTACTCAGGGACAAATTTCTATACAAACTCTGAACTCTTTTAAAAGTGTCAGAATCTTCTATTGCTCTTTTTTTATCTACAGAATCATCAATTTTTCCCAAATCTTCAGCGATTTTGCTTGCGTCAATTTCAATGCCACATTTCTCAAATATAAGTTTAACTGCGTCAGTGGTTTTAGGCCCCAAATCACCATCAACCTCTAGGTATATTTGCTTACTAAGATGTAGCCATCGAGCCAAATCGTTAATTTCTTTTTGGAAGAAAGAATTTCTGCAAGAAAATTCTCCAGCATTATAATCAGCCGTAATCCAATTCAAGTTGTGAAGAATTCTTATAGAATCCTCTGTACATGGTGGTTTGTTGGAAACACTGCACAACCCATGAGAGTAAAAAACATTTTTCGTATATAAAATAGTCGCGGCAATTCCGCCCTTCATTGTATAAAGATAAGAATTAACTCCATCGAAATCGAAAGAAGAAGGCCCCAAAGTTGAGGCAGGATATTGTCTTTTATGTTCAGCGAATAAAGCCAAAGCTTTACTGTGATTGATTTGGCCAATACCCAAGGAATCAGGTGAATATTTTTGCGTAAATTCTTCAATCTTTTCCGGAATATCAAGCAAATCGGCCATCCAGAAAGTATTATTATCCTCAACAAATGTTTTCATTCCAGCGCGTAAAGAGGTAATAAGCAGATTGCCAACTTGGAATTCAGTTTGAGGATTGCCTTCGGGCAATGATTTTTTCCAACCCTTATAAATTGGACTAAGGATGTCAAATAATTCTTCATATTTTGAATCCGGAACCAGTTTACTAAACACTGGATACTTCTCATCCATTTTTCCATTACAAAATTCTACAAATTTAGGCTTATCATCTAGAAAAATCAAATAATCATTCAGCTTCTTCAATTGGGCAGGATTTACTTCGGGGAATTGTTTAAATTGAGATTCTCGATGAAAAGTTGCAATGACAAAAGCAAGCGCTTCAGGGGTATCTGGAAAATCAGGAACTTCCTCAATAACTTTTTCAATATTTAAAGCGACATATTGCAATTCGACATCAGAATGACAATAACTTTTAGCTAATTTTTTAATAAACTCATAACGCTTTTGGAATCGAGGTTCACTAAAAGACGGATCATGGATTTCATCTATAACATCATAGGAATCATAAGCACGAGATTGATTATGACTTTTGTTTGGCATGAATTCAAAATGCCATGGCTCTGAGGAAAAGACATTGTAAAATCCATAATAATTAAGCGTTTGAACAACTTTAGGCCATTTAGCGGCGGTAATTTCTTTTATCTGTCTATTAATTCCATCAATTTGTTTTTTAAAATCTGCTATGGAAGTTTGTTCCTCAGAAGTAAGAGGTCTTTTCTCTTTTTCAGCCACATTTTCTATAGTTCTAATTTTTGAATTTAAGCCATCAATTTCCTGCTTTTTTTTATCAATTGCCTCAATACTTATATCTATAGCGCCACCAGTTTGATGTGCACTTAAGTTTGGTAAATCAGCAAGAAGTGGAGCTTTGACTTTCATGCTTTCTTGGTCGGTAGCAGACCTCATTGATTGACCGATGTTTAAAACAACATCAGACCCTTCTTCTTTCAAGGAAGTAGTGGCCCATTTTAAATTCCTCAACGCAGTTGTTCGGAGAATAACCCTTCTTCCATTCAACTCTTCAATGGCTAAGGGTTCATCTCTTGGTGGAGGATTTGTATTTGGTAAAGGGGGAATAAAATCTTTAAGATTCTCAGGCAATATATCTACTTGTTCGATGGATATACTCTGCGTAAGACTAGGCAGAAATTCAATCTTCATCCCTTTCAAAGCGACAAATTCAGTTCTGGTAGTTTTTTCATCAGGGCTAAACGTATAAAAATAATCTCCATCTTTGATGAAAAATTTAACAGTATCATCAGGATAACGAACTTTCATGTATTTAGATGAAACCTGATCTTTGTTGATAATATCAGTCAAAATATCCACTTCGTCTTGGCCTATTTCATAGTGATACTGATCAATCTTGGTGATTGGAGGCTTTTCATATTCAACAGGCTGGGGGGTCCCTAGCCCCAAAACAGCAATAGCAATTTCGTCATCAATCTTTTTGAAATTAAATTTCAGACCAAATCGAACATGTTCAGGCTTCTTGATATTTGCCTGTTCAATCAAGTCTTCTAGAACAGCACCATATAAATAACTTCCACCAATTGGCAAAAGATAATCATATTTTCGCTTAATAAGAGTGTCTAAATAATCACCAGGATTTTTGACTTCCATTATTTCTTGTCTTCTTGCGATACTGAATTGCTTTATGATTTCCGCTTTCTTTTCTATCGGTAATTTATCGTATCTTTCCTTAACGCGGTCAAACCTTCCTTCGGCCATTTGGCTATTATTAAATATTCTTAATATTATAGCATTAAAACGCCTGTTTTGGAAGATCTATAACCTAGAAAAGCATTGCTTTCAAAGTTCCCGCATCGGCATCTCGACTATGCAAGAGAAAAACCTTTGTTTTTTTGCCTTTAAACGCATCATGATAGTGGTCATCTTTCTTATGCTGACCATCTTTTTTTAACCTATAAAAATGCTTTCCAGGATTCATGTCTCGGAAACGGTTGTCGTCCACGTCCCAATTATCACCGACGTGAGTTTTTGTAAATGATCGTAAATAAGAGGTTTTTTGAAGAAGAGGATCGGTTTTTCTGGCATTTAAGTAATTTGCATAACTATTCCTATTACCACCAGGAAGTCTAATGAAAACAAGTGGATAATCAAATCCAACAATCTTATTTAACTTAGCGCTAAATTGGGCATAATCATCCATTAACTCTTTTTCAGAATAGGATTTATGCTCATGTTTCATCGTGTGATAGGCAATAACATGACCATGTTTTACCATTTCACGTACAGCTTTATTCCCCTGAGGGGTATCAATATTGTTTCCAACTAAATAAAAAATGGCCTTTATGCCCTTTTTATTCAAAAGCTTCAACATTTCTAAAGTTGCTTCTGTTGGGCCATCATCGATAGTAATTATATGATTTGATCCTAAAAGACTTTGGACAGCTCCTAGCTCTATATCTGCATGTGTAGCGTCTAATTTCGAACGAAGTTGTCGTAACCCCGCAATAGTTTTCATTTCCGGAGATAGTGTAATTTTTTCCTTAGGCTTAGGGTCAGTTAACAATTGGGTAGAGGGGTCAGGATCTCCTTGGGCCAACAGGATAGGGATTCCTTTCTCCATTTTTTTTAAAGAATATCCGGTCTCAGGTGAAGAACTCCTGTTAACCCTTTCCATCGATTGATCAGAATTGCCATTTTCAGGAAAGCCACCTCTAGCCATAAAAAAATATTAAATAATTACAAAATTATACCACAAAAAAAGCCTATAAACAAAGGCATAAGGCATCTCAAGACCACTTTAGAACTCTATCTCATGAGCGCCTTCGGCGCCCTCTTTTACCACTCTCCAGCTAATCATTGGCTGAAGTCTACCTTCCAATCCAAATCCACTAGCCTTTGGATGGCCACCACCACCCCATTTTGAAGCTACATCCGAAAGATTTATATCATTTCTTTGTGTGCGCAAAGATCCTTTTACTAAGCCATTATCATCCTCGCTTAATAAAACGCAGTAATTACTTCCCGGAATTGCATTCAAATAATCAATTACTCCTCCGTTATCTTTTGAGGTTGTTCCGCACGCCTCATAATCGGCTTTATTTGCCGCAGAAACAGTTACCATTTCATCATTCACATAAGTTCTTTCCATGATTTTTCCCCAGAGACGAAGCCTGTTTACCGGAGTCGTATGAAATAATTCTTTCGCAATTCTTTTTAAATCTGCACCCCTCATCGCTAATTCTCCGGCAGCTTTATAAACTTCAGCATCGGTATTGCTATGCATCAGGCTTCCCGTGTCAAAATAAATCCCATGTAGCAAAGCGGTCGCAACATCTATCGAAATAGTCCATCCGCAAAATTTGAAAAATTTATACATTATAAAACAAGTAGCACAAGCCCTAGGATCTACAGGATTTATGGTCCCAAAATTATTATTAGACTCATGATGATCAAAGTTGATAAATGGCTTAGAGCCAGACAAAACTTCAGGCTTTTTCTCGTGAAATTTAAAAAGTTTCAAATCGCCACAGTCCACACTGACAATCGCGTCAAAATCTTCATAATTAAAATCAGTTACATAATCAGCAGCTCCTTTCAAAAACATACTATTTTGAGGGGGTACATCTACACAGGCAGAAGTCACCGTTTTCCCAAGAGCTTCTAGCCCCATTCTCAAAGCTAAATTACTTCCAACGGCATCGCCATCAGGACTTTTATGAGAAACGATACAAATTTTATTTGCTTCAAAAAGAGCCTTTTTTGCTCTAAAGAACTCAGTTTTCAGATTTTCGGGAAGATAACATTCCATTAATAACTTTTTATTTTAAAAGGAGCAAATACTACGCTTTTAAGCTAAGCAAGTGAAGAGTCATAAGGAAAAATAGATTGCAAAATTAGCTTTATTGTTGAAACATTCAACTATGCTAAAAGAAAAAATAGAACAGTACGCCAAATCTCTAGGCTTTGACCTTATCGGATTTTCAAATATAACCACGGACAAAAAGGTTTTTGCATTTTACAAATCTTGGCTAAAGAAAAAATATCAGGGCGACATGGATTACCTGGAGAAAACAACTCCTCGAAAAGATTTATCGAAAATATTGGAAGAAGCCAAGACGGTTATTTCATTAGGAATGAATTATTATTATGAACAAAAACCGCTTAAAAAAGGATTTGGAAGAGTAGCAAGATACGCCTATGGAAGAGATTATCACAAAATAATTGGCAAAAAATTAAAAGAGCTCGAGGCTTTTATAAAAACGCTTTCTCCCAAAATTGAGACAAAAAGCTACATTGATACAGGGCCAATTTTAGAAAGAAGTTTTGCTGAAAAATCAGGCTTGGGAACAGTTGGAAAAAACACCTGTTTAATTACAAAAGAATTTGGGTCGTGGGTTTTCTTGGGGGAAATAATTACGACTTTGGGAATTGAAAACAGCGAAAACTTTGTGACAGATTTCGAGAAGACGTCTGCTCTGCCTGCCTTCCCATCCTGCGGAAATTGCACTCGCTGCATCGATAATTGTCCCACAAAAGCCATAATCGCCCCTGGCGTAATCGATGCTCGTAAATGTATTTCCTATTTAACAATTGAAAACAAAAAACAAATTCCTAAAAAATTTCACGAAGTTATTAAAAAATCAGGACGATTATACGGATGCGATATTTGCCAAGAAGTTTGTCCTCATAATTGCCGCGCAAAAAAGCACGAACACAAAGAATTAAAGGAGCCGGAGTATGCAGGCGAAGAACTCGATCTCAAAAAAATCCTCGCCATAAAATCCGACACAGAATTTCTAAAATTATTCGCCGGCTCCCCTCTCATGCGCGCAAAACGAAAAGGGTTACAAAGAAATGCAAAGGTTTTACTTTAATCTTATCTTCTTCTCTCTTTTGATCCAGATCCCGCAACAGCGTTTGGACCCTTCATCCATGCAGGAACAGATCCTTCGATTTCTTCACCAAAAACTCTTTTCAAAGATTGATAGGTAGCAGTTACATAGGTAGAAATATCACCCTCGGACAATCGTCTCAAGTCATCGGTTCTTTCTGTGGCCAATTTCGCCGGACCGGATAAAACTTGATTTAATTGATGTCTAATTCTGCTGCATATCACACCCTTAATGTAGCCTGCTCTGATTTCTTGATTACCTGGATCGGTCAATAATCTTATAACCTCAGTTTTCACTGTTGATATTATTCGTTCTGCTCCAGGAGCAAGTCGTAATTTTTCAGAAGACGATGCAGTCTTCGTAGAAGGTCGTGATTGTGGAGCGCTTGGGTCTTTTTGAGAAGTTCTTTCTAAATCAGCTTTAGCAAATGCATCCCTTCTGGCTTTCGCATCGAGTTTGCCTTTGGCTTCTTGTTCTTTTTGAAGACGCTGTCTTTCCCTTTCTGCGTCAGCGCGTTCTTCTTGAGGAGTTCTAGGCCTTTGAGATTTTTGCGCTCTTCTTGCTTCTTCAGCTTTGCGAGCTTCTTCAGCCTTGCGAGCTTCTTCGGCTTTGCGAGCTTCTTCAGCCTTGCGAGCTTCTTCAGCTTTGCGAGCTTCTTCAGCCTTGCGAGCTTCTTCAACCAATGTTAAGGCTTTTTCGGCAAAAGCGGTTTGCTCACCAAGAACGGTTAACAGTTCAGCAGCGATATCAAGTTGTTGCCAATCTTTCGCTGTCTCCGAAATAGTAGTCAGGTTCGCCCTAAGGGATTTAGCCCTTTCAACCATTCCACCTTCTTCAATTGTCGTAAATCTTGCTTGCAACAAAGTTATTTCTGAGTCATGAGCAGCCTTGAAAGACTCTACCATTTGAGCATGTTCAAGATCCGCAGCCGAAACGTCATCCGCAACGATCTCAGTACCCGCACTAGGTGCTTCTCGATCAACATTCAATCCCACAGCCGGCTCCAATAATCTTAAGGCAGGAACGGCAATGCTTTCAGCTTTTGGTTCATCACCGCTCGTCCCTGGAACATCATTTGGAACAGAAGCAGTAGCCGTAACAGTCAATTTTCTTTGTCCGCCTAGGGCAGCCTTTAACCCATGAAATACTTTCATGGCCGCAGCAGCGCTAGCTCCCACTCCTTTATCAATGGTCTCAACAACTGCGGGCTCAATTGACGGTGTGCTCTCGCGACCTCTCCCGCTCACTGCAGGACGAATTTTTTCCTTCGGGAGTGAACGAGCTCCACTTGACTCAAGTCTTCTAGATCCTGGTTGGCACATAATATAAAATTTATATTATCAAAAATTTACCGCTAAGTCTGCGTCTTTACAAGTGGATTTGTCATGGTATAGCTTTTCCTGCTCTATTTTAACGGATTGCTTTAGCCATTCAATTAAATCTCTCACATCAAAAATAATTCCCTCTGCTCTTCCAGTTTGTTCACAATTATCTGCGCAATCAAAATAGGCATCTGTAACCTTTGTAACAGTTTTGTAATGCCTTTTACTGGCTTCGTTATCCATGCGATTATCCCCTTGTCTATAAATCCAGCTCTCTTTTAAAACATCATCAATTCCGTGATTTTTCAAAATCGCTGCATATCTTTTTTTAAACTCACCAGCGAATTTTTTAAATGGCCCGCCAAATTGCTCATGAACCAAAACAGTCCCAATCAACTGGTACAAATCAATGTCTCCTAAGTGCATTCTAGCAAGCATATCTGTTCGGCCTTGAAGCTCTGCCATAAATGGAAGTCGCGTAATCGGCCCATTCGCATCATAAAGCATAATTCTTGCTCCGGTTGATTCATTTTGATTTGTAACAAAGGATTCTTCTGAATAACGGAATCCTCTCTCTGTTGCTAATAAAACAGTACTTCCTAAAAATGCCGTATTTTCGGGAGAAAGTCTTCCAGGGATAGCTACCTGCAATTGTAAATTCTCTGCAGAAATAATTCCGGCTCTCGCGAGCATCAAGATAAAAGTTTTCAATTCAGCTCCGGTTAATGATGCCGGCAAAAGCAAAACATCATCCATGTATTGTAAATGGAAAGCTGTTGAAGAAAGGCCCATGAGTTCCTTGATAGCTTGTAGTTTTTCAGGATTCCAATTTGAAACATGCAATTTCCCTCCAACGGCAACAAAACCTAAACATTCCTTTCGATACATTCGCAAACTAGCAGTTACTCTATCAGCCTGCCCAACAACAAGATCCGAAACTTTAGATTCATCGTATTCATCAAATCTATGAAGGGCTAATTCATTTCTGGATTGAGGCATATCAATAGATTCACCATCTGTAAGCAATAAATGAGCAGATTGTCTAGCCCCAGAAAGGCCATTCCTAGTTCTCAAGGTTTCTGCGGCAAAAATTGCGGAAAGAGCTCTAAAAGAAGCGACAGTTGCAGTTAGTACGTTTTCTTTAAGTTCATCGTGATGAGAACCTTCAGGGGTTCTGGTGCTTTCATCCACTTCTTGAGTCTGACCTTGGACGCCAGCTCGAATTCCTCTCACGATTCTAAAAATATTTACATAATGAGCAGAGCTCAAAGTGTCTTCCAACAATAAATCCACCATCCCAAGTTTTACACAAGAAATACCCTGCCAATAAGTTTCCAAGTCTTTCTCTAATTCAAGAATCATTCTGTAATCACGATCTCCAACCCCGGTTGGAGTCTGCCACGAAGGAGAAGGCAACGCTTTCCTATAAAATTCTCTATCAAATTCAGCCATTCTTCTTTTAGATTTATCGTATGCCCCGGCACACAAAAATATTTGCTGTAACAAATGGTATCTTGTTATAGCAGGAGCATCTTTATCGAAAGCCTTCGCAAAAGCCCCTGAGTCATACGCATCCAATTTTTCCAAAGCTTCCATCGCCTCAAAAACATGCGGATATCTTTCTTTTGTCAGTAAAGAATTAATGGTTTCGCTCACAATTTTTTCTGTAACAGCCGGGGCGATAAGAGGAGTTAGACTCCAAACTTTATTCAAATCCGCCTCCATCTTCCCAATTATTTTAACTCCGCTATCTACAAGATTAGTCCTTTGTTTAGGGTCATCACATCGGCTCATTTGCTCCATGTTGTGACACATCTCTTGGCGATAGCCTTCAACTACGGCCCTACTTCTTCGATAAGCTCCAACACAAAAAAAGAATTCTCTTAATAAGGAATACCTTTTCTCCAATGGAGATTCGGAAGACAAGCTTGTCATAAAGGCCTTTGGATCAAAAATCCCCCAGCTCGCCATAGTCTGGAGAATTTCAACAGTTTCTTTAAATATATCCTGATTGAGTAAGGGGAAATCAATTTCAGGATTATCAAGCAAAGGATAATATTCTTCCATCATCGGCATCATTTTCAAATGTTCAACAATCAGCTGACGGAAATCATCTGGAGTAATCAATTTTAAAGTAACAAGAACATTTACTGCCGCAATAAAATTAATACCATCTTCCGCAATGCGTACACGCTTGAGTCGCATATTATCGGTAAGATCTCTAGTCTTATTTTCAACTTCATGATTCATGAATTTAGCCTCTTGATCAGGAGTCATTGGCATTACATCACTATCGTCTCCATCATCATAGCGTTCAAGTCTCGAAAGTCCTTTTGCTTCACGAGCAGCTCTTTTTGCGCCTCTTGCTTGAAGTTCTTTCTCTTGCCATTTTTTATGTTTTTTTAAAGAAGCCTGAGCTTTTCTTTTTAATCGGCCAATAGCTTTATCTGGTAAATCAGCTATCATCCAATCAAAAATTCCACTTACTTCTTCCCAAGTTAAAAGCCCCATTATTTGAGCATCAAGCAAATTTGAAATTATAAGATCTCGATCTATAGTCGCTCGAACTGCTCTTGTAGAGGCCTCTCTTCGTTGATCCCACCCATCATATGGATGAGCAAAAAGACGATCATTAATTGCCTGTAAATGTTCGGGATTAGGAACGGTTTTAAATTTTTGTAGAAACCCTAAAAATCCTTTTGGTGGACTAAATGGGTTAGGAAATTTTGTAGCATATAATCCCATATAGGTATGAATAACCCCTTCATCAGCATATCCACACTCTTCTCTAACCTGTCTGAAAAATGAAAAAATCGAATTTAATGGGGCTTTAAGAGGACTATCAAGAGTTGGCACTTCGGCTTCACCATTTTCACCTTTCGGTATTGGAAGCATAAGAGTTCCCGCATCTACGCTGGCAGCAAGCAATTTATGTTGCTGATCTCGAAGCAGCCTTCTCCTAAGGATTCCAGGAATTAATTTTGCTCGCTCAGTCAAAGGACTAGCCAATAGCCCAACAGCTTCTTTCAAAAGATCGGGCGTCACAACATCATCATCTATTTTCAATTCCTGCATTCGATCCTCCCCCATACAGGTAAGCATCAGGGCAGAACATCCGGGCATAGCTAAAGTAGTTTCTCCTCCTTCCATTGCTCCAAGAACTTGAGAATATGGGGCCGCCAACATAGCAGACTCTTTAAATAGCTCCAGAGAAGCCGGCCTTTGACTTGCAGGGACCTCCATTACATGCGCGATTGCAAAATCTATAATATTACACGCTCTATCTATGTTTCCAATTCCATATTTTTTTGCCGCTTCACACAAAAATCTAAAAGCATTTACCGGATCAAGCCCAGGAACATTAATCAATTTATATCCAGCTCTTTTATACAACTCAATAGCGTAGGTAAAAGAAAATCCAGATTCTTCCGCAACGTCGGAAACAATTTTTCTACCTTCCTCGCAA
>Ga0172381_10002154_pt1 | contig 22218 bp, 28 predicted proteins | sample Leawel6488metaG_FD_119754 | JGI IMG/M metagenome (GOLD analysis project Ga0172381, IMG submission 119754) | Leachate microbial communities from a municipal landfill in Southern Ontario, Canada - Leachate well 64-88 metaG | ecosystem: Engineered > Solid waste > Landfill > Unclassified | place...
ACGGGAGCCACCGGGGCAACGGGAGAGACGGGAGCGACTGGCGCGACCGGTCCCACCGGTGTAGGAGCGACAGGACCGACGGGACCCACGGGTCCGCCCGGGTCGGTTGCTCACGAGATGTTGTCGGCCACGCACACGGACACCGTCGTGGAAGCTCCCGTGCGCGACGAGGTGCTCAAGTGGAACGGTGTCGCCTGGGTTCCGGCCGTGTACAACGCGACGTTCGCGATGACGATCGCAACCTTCGCCGACGACCAGGCGACTCCGCAGTTGATCGGTTCGGGCGTGTGGAAGGCGACCGGCGACATCAACTTCACAGCGACGTACAACAACCCGCCGCCGGACAGCGCCAGCATCGACGTCTCTGGCACGGGTGTGAGCTGGGTTGATCCGCTGGTTCTGCTGACGCCGTTCACCTCGGGTGCGAGTGCGGAGGACACGGACTACCCGTCCGCCAAGGACACGACGACGACGTTCACGCTGACGGCCTACGACGGCGCGACGCCGCGGGTGTCGACGACGACGGTGGTGTTCAACAACAACATCTTCTACGGTCCGAGCACAGTGGGGTCGGGCTTCGTCGAGGCCGATGTCGAGGCGCTCACAGCCGCGATCTCGGCCGCCTACACGACGAGTCGAGTGATCAATGCGGGCGTCAACGACTACCTCGTGCTGGCGTACCCCTCGAGCTACACCTCGATCCATGCCAGCGGGTTCATCTTCAACTCGGTGACGTGCCCGTTCACAGCGGCAGAAACGGTGTCGATCACGAACTCGGCTGGGTTCACGGAGAACTACAAGGTGTTCGCCTCGGTGGAGAAGAACTTGGGCAATCACACGCTGGTCGTCTCCACCTCGGCAACGCTGATCGATCCGCTGTACTACGGAAAGACGGTGAAGGAGGACACGTTCCTGGAGGCCGACGTCGAGGGGTTGGCGAACAGCACGATCAGCAACGACAACACGCAGACGTGGGCGAGCATCACGACGGGCGCGGGCGAGTACATGTTGTTCGCGTTCCCGACGCGACTGGGCAGCGTGACGTTCTGGGTCGGTGGGTTCGCAGGTGGGTTCAACGCGCCCGAGACGGTGGCGGTGACGAACGTGAACGGCTACACCGAGAACTACTACGTGTGGCGTTCAGAGAACCCGAATCTCGGAGCAGTCGTTGTGACGACGACGTAGGATGTGAAGTCAGATGTCCATCGAACTCATAGCGAAAGTTGCCCCGATGGGTGGCGGTTTCGTCGGCATGGTCGACGCGAACCAGGTGATCGGCGGCGGCGGCTCCGGCGTGCTTCCCGATGCTTGCATGCCCGATCTCACGGGCGAGGTCACAACGGTTGCAGGCGCCGTGGCGACGACCATCACAGCCAAAGCCGTGACCCTCGCGAAGATGGCGGACATGGCCACGGCTTCGTTCCTGGGCAGGACCACGGCTCTGGCAGGCACTCCGGAAGTTCTCAGCGTTGGAACGGTTCAGACCATGCTCGGGCTCGGCACCGGTGCCTATGCCACGATCGCGAACTACGCCCTGGTCGGTCAGACCATGTATCTCGGAACGACGCAGGTGGCGATCAACCGAGGTTCCGGAGCGTTGGCTCTCGCAGGCGTGAGCGTGGATGGCAGTTCCGGATCATGTACTGGAGCTTCTGCGACTTGCACAGGCAACGCGGGCTCGGCGACCTACGCTTCTACGGTAGCCCTGGTCGATGATGTCGCCACCGCAGCCGAGATGGATCTGTTGTGGGCCACGGGAACGACTGGCAACTACGCAGCGAAGACCAGTGCCGCGAAGTTGCATTTCAATCCCAGCACGGGACTGCTCACGGCGACCGGGTTCGGTGGTCCGCTCACTGGGGACGTGACTGGAAATTGCTCGGGAAGTTCGGGAACGTGCTCTGCTTCGGCCTTGACGAGCCCGACCAACCTGGTGCGGAACGGCGGCGCCGAGGACGGGACGACCTACTGGTACAAGATCAACGACGTCGGATCGGACGGGGACATCTCCGCCTACGCGGCCGATTTCTATAGCGGGTCGGCGAGCCTTCGGTTCGTGCGGACGGTCAAGGGGGGCTGGGGGTCGATCTTCTACAACCAGTTGAATGAGTACCTTCCGTCGCCGTACTTCAACACGGGCTTGCAGTACACGATCAACTTCTGGACCAAGTCGCTGAGCGGAGCTGCCAGGACGCTCAGCGTGATGATCTCGGACGTGGACGGCACGGATGTGGTCGCCAACTTCGGGGCTGTAACCATTCCGACAGCGTGGACACGCTTCTCGTTCACGTTTACTCCGGCGCTCGCCGGAGTAGCACCCGTGTTGTATTTCGGCCCGGTCGAGGATGCGATCGATGTGCTCATCGACAACGTCCAGCTGAACGTCGGCACGCAGGCGCTGGGCTACTGCGGTTTGCAGATGGACTGCAACGAGAATGCCTTCATCGCCGGGACACTCGACGTGCGAGGCGCCTATGCTTTCCTCGGTGCGTTGCAGGGATACTCGTACTTCTACCAAGACTCTCTGAATTTCGGATACACGTCGAATGCAAACTATGCCGGGTGGATCAACTACTGCGGATACGGAGGAGGGGCCACCCAGTACCGCGACCTGACCATCGGCGACGGCAAGAACAACGCCATCGCGTTCTTCGACGGGAGCACGGGGCACCTGGCGCTCGGCTACACGACCGCCGCTGCCCGGCTGCACGTGTACCCGCCCATCCTGCCCGCCGCGCACTCCGCGCGGAACGTGATCGTCTGCACGGACCTGTACAACGCGGGGGCGAATGGGCAGGACATCGCGCTGACCGGCCTGTCCGCAGCGGGGGTGCCGGTTGGATGGAACCTGTCTTCTAACTGGAACGGGCGCTTGTCGTTCGGCGTATGGGCAGGTGGTTACGATACCGCGCCGAACGAGTATTTGACGATCCTGACAGGCGGGGGCGTCGGCATCGGCACCATCACGATCCCCCACGGCGGGATCGGCCTGGCGAAGTTTGCGATCGATGGCACGGATGCATCTGCCGCAGGACCGCACGTTCAATTCACCACGGCGACGGACGACTATCCGTTGATGCAAATTGAACCTTGGTCGCACGATGCGATCGTGATTGCATTTGATGCCTATTTCGACGGGGCTAACAAGAGCAGCAATGCCACCTCAAATTATCGCTTTCTAAAGAATGGATCGTTTTACCTCCAATACGATTCCGGCATCGCCCAAGGTGCGGCGATTACGTGGAACGACGGCATTGTGCTGAATACGAGTGGAAATGTTGGGATCGGGACGGCAGCACCAGGAGGATTACTGGATCTCTCCAAGGGTACTGCTGGGGTCACCTCTGACCTGCTTTTGAAGTATACGTGGTCCACCGACGCAACGAACTGGGGGATGAGATTATATCAGAGGCACACTGGCGGCGAGATTGTTTACGATTGGAAGATACGGAACGGCGCCGCGCCTGACATAAATGTTCTCACCTTCCTTAGCACTGGTTATGTCGGCAGAGGGACAACGGCGCCCACCTCCCCGTTTGATCTGGAACACGCCGGAACCGTCACTGCCGACGTGAACTTCCTAGAGATCACGAACACGGCCAACGCTGCCGCGATGACTGGCACGCGAACGTCCATCTTTTTCCGTCAGTTTTATTATGATGTGGCGACACCAGCCGTTGCCGATGCTGCAAAGATTACCCTGTGTACGGAGTCGCACTGGACATCGGATCCGGCCTCTCAAAGCGCCAGCATGGCTTTCTTCGTAAATACAGAAGGCACCTTGGAATTAAGTCTAACACTGACCGGATTGGGGGCTACAGTAACCGGAAGATTCGGTTGCAATGGGCAGCCACAACGATCCAGTTATGCTGCAGCAGGCGCACTCGACGGCTACGTCACTGGAGCGTTCGGTCTGGACTCGGGAGCGCACATGGCTGCGATGCACGAACTCGTGTCGGACATTTACGCGGCGCTTGTCGCGAATGGGATAATGAGTTAAGAATGAGGAACTAGGATTGTTCCGAGTCGAGGGAAAGGCAAACCAGGAGGACCAGGTGAAGAAAGAGTTGTCGAAGATCATCGTTCTGAACAACATGCTGAACAACGCGTGCGCGACTGCGCAGGACAAGGTGTACGGGCTGTACTGCGGCCTGATCCACCAGGCCATCATGCCAACGCTCAAGGCGTACTCCGACCAGATCAGGTCGGGAAAGAGCGAGGCCATGCAGCGGTACGATGTGGCCTACTCGGAGTGGCTGAAGATGCACGATGGGCAGCAGATGTCGCCCGCGCTACAGGCCGAGATCAACGCCATGCGCTCGGACCACGGCGTCGCCGAGGAGCTTGTCCAGGCGGAGTTGACGGCACAGAAGCTCGGCGAGGCGGAGATCGAAATGATGATCCCGCAGATGCCCATCCACGTGATCCCGCCGGCCACAACCGCGGGCGTGATCATCAACTTCATGAACTGCGGCTGCATTTCGGTGGAGGCCGCGACCGAGTTCCTGGACAAGCTCGCCGCCAAGGAGGCCAAGAAGGACGAGGGCGCCAAGGGGCCGACCAAACTGAAAAAGGTCAAGTAGATGCGGCTGTCGGTCTCGATGATCGCGCGCAACGAGGAGTCCTGCCTCGCAACGGCGCTCACATCGGTCATCGGAGCGGACGAGCTCGTGGTTGTCGACACCGGCAGCTTCGACCGAACGAAGCAGATCGCGGCGTCCTTCGGTGCAGTTCTCTACGACTTCCCGTGGGTTGACGACTTCGCGGCGGCGCGCAACTTCTCGCTGTCCAAGTGCACCGGCGACTGGGTCCTGATCGTTGACGCGGACGAGGAGCTGGAGCCCGGCGGGATCGAGAAGGTGCGCGCGGCGATCGAGCGCGCCGGCGACTTCAAGACCATCGGCGTGCAGGTCGTTGCCAAGACGAACGGCGAGACCCACGTGTTCCCGCGCCTGTTCAAGCGTTGCCCCGAGGTGTTTTGGAAGGGCGCGATCCACAACCATCTGAGCGTGTCCGAGACGAACCCCAGCGACGTGCGGATCTTCTACGGCTACAGCGAGGCCCACAAGGCCGACCCGGACCGCGCCCTGCGGATCCTGACCAAGGAACTGGAGCGCGATCCCCAGCTCGTCCGGGAGACCTACTACCTGGCCCGCGAGCACTGGTATCGCAAGGACTACGCCACGGCCGCGAAGTGGTACACCGACTACCTGACCCGCGGCACGTGGCCGCCCGAGGTGGCGGACGCCTGGCTCATGCTCGCGCGCTGCCGCTGGGCGCTGCGCCAAGGCGACGCCGCCCGCGCCGCGTGCGTCCGCGCGATCGGAGTCAACGCCAACTTCAAGGAGGCGATCGTGTTCATGGCCCAGCTGTGCGGGCCCAAGAACCGGGCGCGCTGGGCAGCGTTCGCCGAGGGCGCCAACAACGACTCGGTGCTGTTCGTGCGCGCGGCCGCGACGCCCGCGGCAACCCAGGCGACCGCGGCGCAGGACGTGGAGCGCAAGGCCGGCGTGTTCTACCCGCACGGAAACACCCACCGCGGCAAGTTCACCGCAGGCGCCGGGTGCGTTTTCCACAACGGGATGGCGATCGACTGCACCGGCGACGTGACGATCGGCGACCACTGCATGATGCTGCGCGGGGTGAAGATCTACACCCACGATCACGCCTTTCTCCACGGGGAGATCCCGGACGTGACCAAGGAACGCGGGCTCACGCAAATCCCGTTGTTCATCGGGTCGAACGTGTCGATCTGCGAGGACGCCGTGATCCTGCCGGGCGTTCGGACCATCGGGAACGACGCGGTGATCGGCCACAGCGCGGTCGTGACCAAGCCCGTGGGCCCCGGGGAGATCTGGGCGGGCAACCCTGCGCGGCTGATCGGGCGACGCGACGATCACCGGGAGCGCCGGAAGTAGCACGGCGCCGCTGGCTGGTGGGGAACCTTGACAGCGTTCGGCGCGTGCTGTACAGTGTCGGGTGTTGGCCGCAATAGCGGCGGGGAGGCGTGAGACATGGACAGGGGAACGCGGGGGCCGTACCGGTCCCGGGATTTTCTGGCGTGGGCGAAACAGCAGCCGGCGCCCTGCGCAATCTGCCGGAACAAGCAAGGCGAGGAGCTGCACCACTACGGGGCGCACGGCATGGGACAGAAGGGCAGCGATCTGATCGTGGCCCACCTGTGCAGGACGTGCCACGGCGAGGTGCAGGGATTGACCACGGGCTCGCCCTACCGCTGGATCGCCGCCGAAAAGCTCCCCCAGCTGGGCGACGTGCTGACCGACACCGTGAACCTGTTGGCCGGCTACGTGCAGCACCTGGAGGCCTCGCCAGACCGTGCGCGCCCGCCCAGGTGCGCGGGGTGCGGGCACCTCGGCGCCGACGGCTGCGGCGCCTGCTGGCCCCACCTGGAGCCGCCGATCGACTGTGCCCGCGAGGAGCTGCTGGCATGGGCGGTCGAGAATCTGATCGATCCTGCGGGGCTCCAGTTCGATGGCCGCGAGAACCAGATCGCATGGCTGCTCGCCTGGGCGAACCGCCGCGCGGGCAACCTGCTGGAGCGGCTCGTGGACGCCTTGCAACAGGTGACCGCCGAGGCCGCCGACGCCGACATGGATCAGGAGCTGGCCGCCGGCGTGGTGGTGGAGGGGCGGCACCAGAAACTCCTCGCGCGCTGTGCCAAACGGATCCGCGACATGGGGTGCACCGCCGCCGACGCACTGCGCCGCGCGGGGTTCAAGGTGCTGCCGTGAAGCCCGACACCGTGACCCTCGATCGCTTCCGGGGCTGCCTGCTGGGCGCCGCCGTCGGGGACGCCCTCGGCGCCCCCGTGGAGTTCATGAGCCGCGCCGCGATCGAGAAGGAATACGGGCCCGACGGGATCGGGACCTACCTCGGCCCCGTGGGCCACGTGACCGACGACACCCAGATGCTGCTCTACACCGCCGCCGCGTGCCTATCGTGGCAGGATCGGCCGTCGGCGGTGTGCTCCATGGAGATGCTGATCGAGATCTGCTGGAGCGCCTACCAGGAGTGGGGGCGCGCCCAGTTCGGGCGCGTCGCCGGCAACCCCGTGCGGTTCCCGCGCGTGACTGCCGCGGTGGAGCGGCAGGGACCGAGGGCGCCGGGCGTCACCTGCACCGGTTCGTTGTCCGGCAATCCGCCGGGTTCACCTTTGGAACCCCTAAACAACTCGAAAGGCGCCGGTGGGATCATGCGCACCGCGCCGCTGGGTTTGCTGGGGCCGCGCCCGGATCCGTTCATCGCTGGCTGCCTCGCCGCCGCCCTGACCCACGGGCACCCGCTGGGGTACTACCCCGCCGGCGTGCTGGCCCTCATGGTGCACAACCTGACCACGCGCAAGAACACGATCACGGGCACCCTGGACGTGGCGATCCAGCGCCTGCACCGTTCGGCAGTTCCGGCAGCGGGCAGCGACCTGCCGCACCTTGGGCAGCTCGTGCAGCTGCTCCAGGAGGCCGAACTGCTGGACACCACCGATCACCTGTCCGGCTGGAGACCCGGCGTGATCGGCCAGGGCTGGGTGGCCGAGGAGGCGCTGGCGATCGGAGTGGCTGCGCTGCTGGCGACCGAGCACAGGTCCACGCCTTTCGAGGCCCTGCGCTGGTCCGTGAACCACGGCGGGGACAGCGACACCACGGGCTGCGTGGCCGGCGCGCTCCTCGGCGCGTGCTACGGCACCGAGTGGATCCCCGAGGATCTGGCCATGGACGTGGAGGACCACGATCTGATCGTTGGAATCGCCGACGCACTGTACGAGGCCGCCACCGGCCGCGACGTGCGCAGGTTCTAGGAGGCCGCGTGCAGCAGACCCGGATCGACTGGGCGGACATGTCGGCGAACCCGATCACGGGCTGCCGGCACGGCTGCACCTGGTGCTACGCCCGCCGCATGGCACACCGTCTCGCCTCCAATCCCGGACCGGGCGCCGCGCCCTACCGCGCCGCCGCCCAGCTCCTCGGCGACCCGTTCGCCCCGGCGCTCCACCTGGACGTCCTGGAGGCCATGCTGGAGCGGCTGCGCCGATCTCGCCGAGGCCGCCGGGTGTTCCTGGGCAGCATGTCGGACGTGGCCTGCGCGGGGTCCTGGGGCCTCCTGCGCGGTGGGCAGCTCGTGGCCACGTGGCCGGACCGCCTCGTGCAGGGCGCGATCCTCGGGGCCTGCGCGGACATGCCCGGGCACACGTTCCAGATCCTGACCAAGAACCCGAGCAACCTGCTGCCCGGGTGGGGGCGCAACGTGCACCTCGGCACCTCGTGCCCAGACACCAAGGCGGCCGGAGCCAACGTGTCCGCGCTGCTGCGCGCAACGGCGGGATCTGGAGTCGGCCTGAAGTGGGCCAGCGTCGAACCGTTGACCGATCCCGACTTCGATCCGTTCACCCTCACCGGGGTGGGATGGGTGGTGGTGGGCGCCGAGTCCGGGCCGGGAGCGCCACGACCTGGGACGCACGAGGCCGAGGCGATCGCCTGGGCCGCCTGCCGGATCCGAGACTGGGCCCAGCGCCAAGGGATCCCCGTGTTCATCAAAAGCAACCTGCGCAAGCTGCGCGTGGCCGAGTTCTGGCCCCAGCACTTGCCGACCGGGAGGTGACCGCATGCCCCTGGAGCAACCGACGCCGGCGGACGAAATCAGATCCCGCACTGCGAAGATCACGATCCGCCACGTGTACGGCCGCAAGTCCGGCGAGGTGGCCGATCTCGATCTGCACGTGACCCTCGGGTGGGCCGACGACGGCACGCCGTGCCACGTGAAGATCGGGCTCGCCCTGTGGGCCTCCTCGGTGGAGGCCGAGGACGCCGCCGCCCAGGTGCGCGCCGCCCGCCGCCGCGTTCTGGAGAACAGCAGCAGGGCCATGGAGATCATCTGCGATCAAGCCAGTGCCGCCATGGTGCGCCAGCACCTGACCCTCGGCGAGATCCTGACCCAGTGGAGGGGCACCAGGCTGGACCCCGAGGGCACATGCGAGGCCGTGACCAAGCCCGAGGACGGCGGCCGCGTAACCGGCCCCCTGGACGCCGCCGCCCGCCTCCTACAGGCCCGCGCTTTCGGGTGGATAGTGGACGACCTGCGGATCCCCAAGGCCGGACTGCCTGGGCTCGTGGAGCGCCTGGGATGGAAACAGGAGGGCACGCCGTGACCGACTGGGACGAGGACGATGTGGAGGAGATGATCGAGGCCTGCCGAACCGAGGCGGACGAGAACCCCAAGCGGTTCACCAAGTGGGAGATCCAGTTCCTGGAGGACCTGGAGGATCGCAACGTCGATCACCACCTCACCGAGGATCAAGTCGGGAAGCTGCGCCAGATCTACGAGGAGCGGTGCGGTGGGTGATCTTTTCCTCACCGCGATAGAACCAGCCCAGGTGCTGCCGCTCCTGACCGGGCACATGGAACTGCCGGCCGAGGTGCTGGGCGCGGTGCAGTTTTTCGGGCGTGCGCGCCTGTACCTGGACGACGCCGGCGAGCATGTGCCAGTCGCCGAACTGGAGGCGGTGCCCTCGCCGCCCGGCTGGAGGCTGGCCGCCGTGGCGTGCGACGGCCCGCGGCACCCCTCGCGCTCGCGCTACCGCGCCGCGTTCGACAAGCTGCGGGCGCTGGTGGGCGACCCGGACGGGCCGTGCCAGGCCTGCGGTGGCAGGGGCTGGCTGCCCGCCGGCGAGGCCACCCACGGGTTGATCATGCGCGCGGCAGGGTTTCGCATGTGGCGGGGCGTCCCCCTCCCGATGCCCGACCCGTTATTGCAGGCCGCCGCTGCTCGTGCTATGGTCGACGTGTTCCTGTCCATGGGGCTGCCCCCCACAGCCCAGACAAAGGAACGCCCCCCAGGCGCCCGGGCTGGAAACGGTCCGGGCGCCATTATTTCCACAGAAGAACCCGCACCGGCGGCGCCGCCCGAGGCGCCCGCCCACGTGCCTGAATCCGTGGCCGGCGAACCCGGCGACGAGGAGGTGTGAACATGGGCGAGATCAACAGGACCACCGGGGACAGCCCGGACGTGATCGAGGTTCCCCTGGTGTGCCAGGGCGAGCAGAAAACGATCGGCGCGCTGCGCCTCACCGCTGGGCGTGCGGTGCTGACCCCCGAGCTGGTGGCCGGCGCGTTCCAGCCGGTCGATCCATCTTACGAGTTCCCGAGGCCGGCCGGTTCCCGCGGGGCCGTCCTGAAGTGCCCGAGGTGCGGATCCCCCGTGCTCGTGCGCGGGACCATCCGACCGCCCGAGCGCGGGCCCGACGACAACAGCCCGCGCCGTCCCCAGCGCCCAGGCGCCGCCAAGGCCGCCCCGATTAAGCGCACCCGCGAGCAGGCCCGAGCCGAGGCGATCGCCGCGGCCGAGGCGCGCACCCGGGCGGGCGTGGGCGCCGACGGCAAGTTCACCGTGCAGACCAGGGGCAGGAACACGGCGGTCGCCGGTTCCCCAGGCATGAGCGACCGGGACGCCTCGCCGATCACGCTGGGATCCACGGCGCTGGAGTTGCGATAACAGCAGGGCGCTGGCGTTTCCGTTCGTGATAGCTTGACAGTGTGCGCGTTCTGCGATATGGTGACAGGTGAACGGGCTACCACGCCCGACAGCCCCGGCCCGACGGGCCGGACGAAAGGGGACCGAACATGTACCAGAAGACCATCCTGATCGGCTACCTCGGGAAGGACCCCGAGGTGAGCTACACCCAGGGAGGGACCGCGCGATCGCGGTTCAGCCTTGCGACGTCCGAGACCTACAACGATCGCCAGACGGGGGAGCGCCGCGAGGAGACCCAGTGGCACACCGTGATCGTGTGGGGCAAGCAGGCCGAGAACGTGGGCAAGTACCTGGCCAAGGGGCAGCTCGTCACGGTGGAGGGCAAGATCCAGTACCGCACCTACGAAAAGGACGGGACCACCCGCTACGTCACCGAGATCAAGGCCGACCGCGTGATCTTCATGCCCAAGACGGGAGGCAAGCAGGACCACGGGCGCCCCGAGGGCGAGCGCCACGAGGGGCAGGGAGAGGGCGATCCGAACGGCAACACCGGCGACCCGGCGGGCGGGCAGCCGACCGACGACGACATCCCGTTTTAAGAAGGGGGACACCATGAGCAGCAACAACACGGCGCGAGCGCGCCGATTCACGAACGAATCGAACGGGCGCAAGCTCGTGCAGGCCGTGCAAGACTTCCGGTCCGGCAAGGGCTGGCCGTCGATCAATGCGCGCGGGTTCTGGGAGTCGTTCGCCTCCTGGGCTGCGGCGCGCCCCGACCTGCGGCAGTGGACGGCGACCGGCGCGATCTGGTCGTCGCGCTATCGCCGCGCGGCCTACCGGTTCAGCCCCGCCGGCGAGCAGCACGCCATGGAGGCGATCCGAGTGGCCGACGCGGCGCGAGTCGCCGGCGTGTCCACCACCGGCCTGTGGGAGGCGATCGGGCAGCCCAAAGATCGGGCCTCCCGACAGCTCCACGCCGAGGAGCCGTGGTGCGACGGCGCACTGGAACGCCTCGCCGATCGCCTGGGCGTGACCGTGGCCAGCCTGCACGGGACCGTTGACCCGACCCAGGAGCCGCCCCCGCTGGACAAGGCCAAGCGCCGCGACACGCCGGCCACCGTCGGCGACGTTCTGCGCGACCGCATGACCCCCGTGTCCTTGGCGTACAAGGCGCAGCCCGAGGACGACGACTGGGACGGCCACGGGCTCGCCACCGAGCCCATGGTCAAGCAGGCCGTGGAGGGGCAGGGGGATCTCGCCGCCGCCGTCGCCGACACCGAGGAACTGCGCCGGCTGCGCCGAGTGTTCCGGCTGCTGTCCAAGCTCGCCAAGATCGGCGGGCGCCTGGACAACCGGGACCTCCGCGAGATCGTGGGGTACGGCCGCGGCCGGGACATGCTCGATCTGATCATGGCCCAGCGGCTCGCCGAGTCGCGCCCGATCCGCATGGGGTCGATCCTGGACCAGCTGGACGGCGAGGACGACGGGGAGGGCGGCCGATGAACCACGAGCGAATCGCCGACGACAACTACGCCACCCCGCCGCTGATCGCGCGGTGGGCAGTGGTGCACGCCCTGAAGCTGCTGGGCGCCATGGAGCCGCCACCGTACCCGCACCTGCGGGCGCTGGAGCCCGCGTGCGGCGACACGGCGCCGTTCGGCATGGCCATGGCCCAGCGTGGGCTTCAGACCATGCTCCAGGATCTGCGCGACGTGAACGGCGAGGCGATCCGCGAGCTGTGGAAACGGGAGCACGGGGTCGATCTCGCACCACGTGCACCCGTGGAGATCCTGTCGTGCTGGGACTACCTCACCGCCCAGCTGCCGACGGTCTACCACCTGATCGCCGTGAATCCCCCGTTCAAGATGGCCGAGCAGTTCGTGCGCCGGGTGATCGACCGAGACCTGGACGGGCACGGCGTGGCGGTGTTCCTCCTGCGCCTGGGGTTCCTGGAATCACAGGCCCGATCCGCGTTGTTCTCCGAACGTCCACCGGCCGAGGTGCACGTGCTGACCGCGCGGCCCTCGTTCGCCCACGGCAAGACCGACTCGACGGCCTACGGCCTGTTCTTCTGGCGCGGGTCCGCCGCCGACGCCCAGGCGCGCAACGGTGGATACCAGACCACGACCCTGCACTGGATCGACAACGCCGCCTGGGAGCCGCGCCGGGGCCGTGTGCGGATCGAGAAGGGAGCCGAACATGGGACGCCGTGAAACACGAGAGGGGCGCGAGGCTCGCCGCGTGCGCAACGGGAAGCGCCGGCAGGAGGAGCAGGCCCGCAACCCGGACAAGCGCCCCATGACCCTGCGCCGCATGGCCGAACGAGAGCGCACCATGGCCAAGATCGACGCCGCTTTCAAGGCCTGGGAACTGGTGCTCGCCGCCGTGGCGCCGCTCGCCCCTGGGCCGCCTGGTTTCAGGTACGTGAACTTCGTGTTCACCGACCCGATCGACGCCAAGGCCTACAACGCGGAATTCGAGGCGGCTCTTGTCACTGCCGGCGAGGAGGGCAAGACACCGATCGGCCGGTGGAGGGTGTGGGCAGGCGTCGCCATGGTCTGGCTGGAGCGCCGCAAGATGCGACCGATCCCCGTTCCACCCGGTGAGCTGCCGCGCGGTCGTGCGTACAAGACCGGCGAGATCAGGCTCATGGCCCCAACCGACCCGGACATGATCGCCCTGCTGAAGCGCAAGGTCGGGATCGAGGACAAGCCGGCCAAGCCGGACAAGGCCGAGCCGGTGGCCACGAGCACCGAGCCCGCCGCCGATCCGCTGGAGTTCCAGGGGATCCCCGAGGCCTCGCCGCCGGCAGCGACCGAGCCCGCCGAGCCGTCCCAGCCGCCCACCCAGGGCGTGGACGGGAGCGCCTAGCAGATGGAAACGCCGCGCATCGGTGACACGAGGAAGGCGTCCGAAATCGGACGCAAGGGGACGGCCCGCTATGTTCTGCGCCTATGTCGTTGCGGCTCCAGGCAATGGGTGCAGATCAACAAGTTCCTCGCCGGGAAGTGTCTGGTGTGCAAGTCTTGCGCGAACCAGAAGAAATCGGAGACTCAGAAGGGCACCGGAGGACCATCTTGGAAAGGCGGCCGCGTGCGCCTGTCTGGCGGATACATCGGGGCCTACGTTCACGAGGATGACCCGATGATCGGCATGGCCAAGCACGGGGCGCGCAACGGTCGCTGTCGGTACGTCCTGGAGCACCGCCTCGTCATGGCCAGGCACCTGGGGCGGCCGCTCACCAGCCTGGAGGTTATCCACCACAAGAACGGCGTGAAGGACGACAACCGGATCGAGAATTTGGAATTGAAAAGCAGCCACAACGAGCACATGGCCGAGCATTCCGCTGGGTATCGTGACGGATTCGATCAGGGATACCGAGACGGTCTGCAAAGGGCGCGGGAGGAATTGGGGAAATGAGGGTCCTAAGTCTGCACGTCGAATGGCTGTTCTGCATCCTGCACCTTGGGAAGCGGGTCGAGAATCGCACGTGGGAACCGCCGCCCAAGTTCATCGGCAAGCGGATCGCGCTGCACGGCACCCAGCGGATCCCGAACGCGGCCGACCTGGAGGCCATGTTCGAGACCGCCCGGGCTGCCGGGTGGGAGATCCTGCCGCACCCCCTGTACGAGCCCGGGTGGGTGTTCCAGCACGGGCGCGGGGAGCGCCCCGTGATCATGCAGCCCGAGGATCTGCTGGCCCTACGTGGGCGCCTGGCCGCGCTGGCGGTGATCCGTGGGCATTCCACCGATCGGACCGGACCGTGGAGGGCGCCGGGTCTCGTTCACTGGGACCTCGGCGACCTGCGGCCGATCCCTGGTCCGATCCTACTGAAGGGGGCGCAGCGCCTGTGGAGGCTACCGCAGGCCCTGCTGCCCGAACTGGTGAAGCTATGACCGAACCCAGGGACAACGCCCACGAACTGCTGCCGGGGCAGCTGGGCCTGTTCAGTGCGCCCAAGGGCGTGGCCGTCGGCCAGCGGTGGGTCCGCCTCGTTCCCATGACCGTGGAGGAGTCGGACGGGCTCAACCGTGTGGACGTGATCACCCTGGACGCCGGGGGCGTGCTCGTCCAGGGCATGGGTGGCCGGCAGGAGTGGACGACGGCTGAGGCACTGCAACGGGACTACAGCCGCGAGTCTTGAACCGCGAGCACCGGGGCGGTATCCTGGTGTGGAGGCGAGATGGGACCAACAGCACGCGGGGTGCGCAGTTCGCCGGATGGCGCGTTCGTGGTCGGTGTCGATCCAGGCGCCGACGGCGGGATCGCCGTGCTCACCGTCGGGCCCTCGCCGAAACTGCTTTACGCCGCCGACGTCAAGACCGGGCACACCGCCGCCGGCCCCCAGCTCCTCGCTGCCGTGTGCGGCGCGGTGTGCCAGACCGAGGCCTTGAACCCAAAGATCTACGCCACCACCGACGCCATGGCCCGCGCGATTGTGCGGCGCACCGAGGGCCCGCGCCCGGTGCTGTTCGTGGTGGAGGGGCAGTTCCTCGGCGTCAACCCCCACAGCCTGATCGAACTGGCCCACAGCGCCGGACAGTGGATCGAGGCGGCCCTGAACGTGGGGATCCTCGCCGAGGTGGTGAACCCGTCCACGTGGCAGGCCGCCGAGCTGTCCGGCGGGCGACGCTGGAAAACAGCGCAGCTGGAGGCCGTGGCCCGCGACAAGGTGGGATCCATGTGGCCGCTGCTGCGGGAGCGCAAGCCACACGTGCACGCCGCCGTCCTGATCGCCCGCTGGGCCGCGGTGCGCGCGTTCTACGGCACCACGACAGCGCGCGGACCGAAACCCACGAGGCCGAGAAGGAGGACCACGTGAGCAAGTGGATCTGCCCGTTCTGCAACCGGCCCGTCCTGCTCGCCGACGCGACCGACGCCCAGGCGAGATCGCACGGCGTGATCTACCTGCGGATCCGCTGCCTGCCGTGCAACGCAACGATCGAGGGCGCCGGCGTCGGGCAGGAGGACGCCGAGCGCCAGCTATCCAAGGCCGTGGAGCGCCGGCGCGGAACCACGCCGGACGAGTGGAAGATCGAGCCGGCAACGGCCAGCCGCGGTCGAAGGAGGACGCCGTGAACATCTCCAGGATCTGGCACGTGTCAGATCTCCACGAGCGCCGCAACCCGGATCACAACCGAGCGGTCCGGGAGAAGCTGGCCGCGATCCCGTTCGACCCAGCCAGCGACCTGGTGATCGTCACCGGGGATCTGACCGATGACGGCAGCGAGGCCCAGTACGCCCAGGTACGGCAGCACCTGCTGCCGTTCGCTGGTCGGATCGTGATCTGCCCTGGGAACCACGACTACGGGCCCCTCGGTAACCTGTACGATTCGGCAGCGGTCAAGCGGTTCGACAAGCTGCGCGACGCACTGGGGGCGCACAAGGTTCTGGACGGTGGCCCCGTGCGCGTGCTCGCGCTCGACACCTGCCTGCGCACGGCCAACCCGTTCGACTTCGCCCGCGGCCGCCTGGGATGGTGGCAGGGCAAGCGGATCGAGTGGTTCTGCGCCGCGTGCGAGCGCGCCGGCGTGCAGTCCGTGATCGCCATGCACCACACGCCCTTCGACGCCTCGTGGGCGTTGCGCCTCGTGGACGCCGATCGCCTGCTGCGCGTCGCCGAGGGGCGGGCCAGCCTCGTGCTGGTGGGCCACGAGCACAAGGAGCGCCACGTGCGGAACAAGCGCGACGGCGACCGCGGCGATCGCACGTACTGGATCTCGGCGCCGAGCCTCGCCCGGGACGGCGCCGATCCGATTCTGATCTCCCCGTCCGATCAACTCGTGAGACCGAGGAGGACCGCATGACCGAACCGAACGACACCAAGGGCGCCACCTCCAGCGGTGGCTGGCTGTTCTTGGGCGTTGCGCTGGGTGCCGCGATCGTGGGCTGCTGCTGGCTGCTGTCCCTGCGGCAGGCCAGGGAGGCCCCGCTGGCGAACGTCCACGAGCCTGCCCCCGCGATCTCGTGCGACTGCGGCACGGTCACCCTGGTGAACCCGCAAGACTGGTCGCGCGTGCTGTTTGACGCCGACGGGGCGGCGGCCACCGACGGCAACATGCTGGTGCTGGAGCGGTTGCCGTGATCCCTGGGGCGGACCCGCTGGAGCTGGAGGGAGGCCTTCCGCTGCGGCTGGCCCGTTCGGTCGCCGCCGAGGCGCGGCGCGCCTGCACAGCGAGTCCCGAGGACGCCCACGGGCCGCAACACTGGGCCCGTGTAGCAGCTGCCGGGGAATGGATCGCACGCCGGCTGCCGTCGCCGGATCGGCCCTACCGCGGCGCGCCTCGTCCGCTCCCGTCCCCGCTCCTGTTGTGCGCCCTGGAGCTATTCGCCCTCGCCCACGACTGCTGCCGAACCGGCACGGGCAGGAACGTGGGGCACGGCGATCGCGCGGCCGCCTGGCTGCTGGCGCAGTTCGGGCCGCAGTCCCACGAGCTGCTCCTCGCCGCCGAGGCCTGCCGCTGTCACCAGCTCATGCCCGAGCACCTGCGCGGACCGATCCCCGTTCCCCTCACCGTGCGCGTGTGCCTGGACGCAAACCGCCTGGACATGTGCAGGCCGGGCGTGGAGCTGCCGATCGACGTGCTGGACCTGTTCACCCAACCCCCGCGCCAGCCCGCCGGGATCGAGGGCGCCCGCGCGTATGCTGCCGGGCGCGCACGCTGGTGGCTGGAGCGGTGGGGGTTCTTCTACATGCCGCCGCGCCGAGGGCGTCCCCCAGGCGTGGCACTGGAGGCCCCATGATGGACCGCGACGACCTGCAACTCGGTGACTCGGTGTACATCCCCGACGGCACGCCGGACGCGCCGAGCGTGGCGCGGATCAAGGTGTCCGGCCTGGGGCGCCGGATCTGGTTCAGCGCACCGAGCGCCGCGAACGGCAAGGCGTGGATCGAGGCGGACCTCGACAGGATCCACCCGACCCGCGCCGAGGCCTGGGCGGCCGTGATCGAGGAGGCCGACCGAGTTGTGGCCCAGGCCATGCACCGCATGGAGTTGGCGCAGGCCGCCGCGGCGGCCGACGTGAGCACCGCGGACGATTGACAGACGCGGGTGCCGATCGGAGAATGGGGTTGCAACCTCCGACCACGTGGCCGGAACGGGAAAGAGCGACAAGGAGGAGCAGATGGGAAAAATCACGTTGACGGTGTTCTTGGGGCTTGTGCTCGTGGCCCTGCTCATGGCGAGCGGGGCCGCCTACGCCGAGCCGGATCTCCAGGTGGACCAGGCGGTGGCCTCGGACATTGACGCGACCCCGGCGCCGGCGTTCCTGCCGGTGCTGGATCTCGTGGTGGTTCCCGAGTTCGCCGCCCTCGATCCGGGCGTGGCGGTGATCGATTGTCCCCCGTTCATGGTCGCGGACAGAACGAGATCCACTTTTCTGAACATCAAGGACGAAAACGCGATCCAGGAAATTGGTGAACGCCTGCTCTGTCATTTCTACAGCACGCAGATCACCAACTGCTACGGGAACGGTGAACAGGGCGGACCATTACACCGCTGGATCAAGGCTTAACGCGACCACTTGCAAAACGACCTACCGATAGCAAAATACCTCGACACATGACGCACCGTGCTTTATTCTTTGGATATGATCCGCACGTGCACCGTGAAGCTAGGCCGCGCACCCGCGCAGGAGGATAAACTGGCGCGAGTTTTGGGTCTGTGCTGCACGTTGTACAACGCGGCGCTCCAGCAGCGGCGGGAGGCATGGGATCGGCAGCGTCGGTCGCTCACTTTTTACGACCAGTGCAAGGATTTGACGCAACTCCGGGCGGACGATTCCGACTACCAGCAGTTGCCTGCGCAGATGACGCGCGTCACGGTGTTGCACCGATTGGACAGGGCGTTCGCTGGTTTCTTCCGGCGCGTGAAGCACGGGCAGAAGCCGGGATTCCCGCGGTTCCGAAGTCGGGATCGATTCGACACCTTGACTTTCACCACGGCGGGCTGGCGCATCGAAGGCCGCCGCTTGATCGTGCATGCCGGCCCGTCGCCGATCGTGCTGCGCATGCGGAACGCGATCCACCGTGACGGTGAGATCACGGGTCTGCGCTTGGTGCGCAAGGGCGATCGGTGGTGGGCGCATTTTCTGGTGGACATCGGTGCGGCGCCCGCTGTGCGGCCCTCCGATCACGGCGTTGGGATCGACGTCGGCTTGCGGACGTTCGCCACGCTATCGGACGGCGCGACGATTGAGCACCCGCACTTCCTAGCCCGGTCGCTGGAGCAGGTGAAGGCGGCGCAGCGCGCGGTGAGCCGGAAGGTGAAGGGCTCGCGGAACCGTGCCAAGGCGAAGCGCGCACTTGGTCGCATGCACGAGCGGATCGCGAACCGGCGCCGCAACTTCATTCACCAGGCGGTGGCGGGGTTGGTGAAGGTGTACGACGGCTTCGCGATCGAAGATCTGGACGTGCAGCAGATGGCGCAGGCCGCCCCCGGGAGTGGTCTTGCGCGTGGGATCATGGAATCGGGCTGGTCCATGTTCGGGGCGCATCTCGCGGCCAAAGCGGAAGAGGCTGGGCTGGCGGTGGTGCGGGTGAACCCGAGGGGGACGAGCCAGCGGTGTTCGGCGTGCGGATCACTGGTGCGGAAGGCGCTGGGAGATCGTGTGCACGCCTGTTCTGCCTGCGGTCTGGTACTAGATCGGGACGAGAACGCGGCGCGGAACATTTACGACCTGGGGTGCAGGTCGGCGATTGGAAGCGACTGTCGCGAGCAGGCGGGATGTACACCGCCCCGGGACGGCGCGGACGGCGCGGAGGTTTCGAAGGGGATCAGACCTGGAACCACACCCATCTTCTGTCCCTCATTCTCGACCGCTGACACCTAAACCGTCGCCACCTAGCTGCCCGCCTGGGCCTCGCGCCCGCCACCCCTCACCGAGGCACCAACCGCCAGCGCCCAGGGCGCCGGCGGGGCTCGTGGAGCGCCACGAGCTAAACCACGGGCACACCACGCCGGCTCACCTGAAAAAAAACCTTGACACCTTGCGCGGCCGGCTGTATGTTCATCGGGAACACTGGGGAGCGTTCACAACCGGCGCGGGGGCGCGCCGATGGACAGGAGGCGAGACCATGGCGAAATTGATCAAGCTGGAGGCGGACAACTTCAAGCGGCTGCGCGCGGTGGAGATCCGCCCGGCCGAGTCCGGGATCACCGTGGTGGCCGGGCGCAACGGGCAGGGCAAGTCCAGCGTGCTGGACGCGATCCAGGCCGCCCTCGGTGGCAAGCGGGCCGCGCCGGCCGAGCCCGTGCGCCGCGGCACCGACTGCGCGACCGTGGTGTGCGAACTGGACGATCTGATCATCCGGCGCACGTTCACCCCGGGCGGGGGCGCCGCCCTCACCGTGACCCCGAGGGACGGCAGCCGCGAGCTGCGCAGCCCGCAGGCCGTGCTCGACAAGCTGTACGGGGCGCTCACGTTCGATCCGCTCGCCTTTCTGCGCATGTCGCCGCGCGATCGCCTGGGTGCCGTTCTGGAACTGGGCGGGCCCGAGGTGCTGAAGCTGGAGGAGCGCCGCGCCAGCCTGCGATCCCAGCGCGCCGACCTGGTGAAGCAATCCAAGCAGGCGAGCGCCGCGGCCGCCGCGATGCCGGTGTTCCCGGACGCGCCGCCCGAGTCGGTGTCGGTGTCCGACTTGAACGCCGCGATCCAGCAGGAGCGCGCGTGGCAGGACAAGGCCGCCGAGTTGGGCACCGCCAAGCTGCGCGCGTCGAACGAGCGCCTGCGCTGGGAATCAAAGGCCAAGGAACTGGAGGCCGAGGCCGTGCGCATGCGCGCCGAGATCGAGCAACGCCTCCAGGATGCACGATCCGCGCTGGAGATGGCCGCGCGCTGCGCATCCGAGGAGCAGGGGTTCGCCCAGGCGTATGAGAACGCCACGACCGTGGACCACGCCGCGATCGCCGCGAGCCTCGCCGCGCAGATCGACAACGTGCACACGCTGAACCAGCAGGTCTCCGCGAACCGCGCCGCGGCCGCCGCCAAGACCAAGGCCCGCGATCTGGAGGACGGCGCCGCCGATTTCGATCGGGATCTGGAGGCGGTGGACACCCAGCGCCGCGCGCTCCTCGCCCAGGCCCTGCGCGCCGTGCCTGGGATGGACATTGGGCCCGACGGCGTGCTCCTCGCTGGCCTGCCGTTCGAACAGGCCGCGACGTCCGAGCAGCTGCGCGCCGCCCTGGGGATCGGTATCGCCGCCAACCCCGATCTGCGCCTGCTGCTGATCCGCGAGGGCAGCCTCCTGGACGCCGACGCCCTGGCCGAGGTGGCCCGCGTCGCCGAGTCCCACGACGTGCAGGTTCTGATCGAGCGGGTGGGCGACGCCGGCGCCGGGGCGTTCGGCGGGATCGGTGTGGTGATCGAGGATGGCAGCGTGACCGAAGAGTGGGACGCGCCCGAACTGCCGCCCGTCGGCGCCATGGGGCACGGTCATGACTGAGACCAAGCGCAAGATCGCCGACGTGCAGGTGGGCGAGCGGGTGGCCGTTCGCCTCGGGTCTACGTTCGACCACTACGCCGAGGTGGTGCGGGTGACGCCCACCACGATCGTTACCCGTCGGCCGAAACTGGACGACAGCCGCGATGTGGTCTGGCGCCGCAAGGATGGCCGGGAGCGGGGCAAGAGCGGCGGCTGGCGCTACTGGGAGATCGACATGCCGCGCCCCGAGGACGAGGCCACTAGCTTGCTGCGCACCACCCAGTACCAGATGGACCAGGCCCGCGAGGAGATCGCCGCGGTGAAGCCGGCCGACCTCGTGCGCATGGGCGACCGCGCGAGGAACCCGATCGAGGCGCTGCGCCTGGGGTGCAAGTTGTTCCGGGCCGAACTGGCCAAGATCCAGGCCGAGGCCGAGGAGGGGCGGCCATGAGGGAGGCATTCAAGGAGCGCACGTTCCGGGCCGAGTCGCTGGCGGTGATCGAGCTGGTGATCGAGATCCTGGACGACTACGCCGCCCAGGGCTACACGTTGACCCTGCGGCAGGTCTACTATCAGCTCGTGGCCAAGGGGAAGATCCCGAACAGCCTGGAGTCGTACAAGCGGATCGGCGACCTCGTGAACGAGGGGCGCCTCGCCGGCCTGATCGACTGGTCCCGGATCGAGGACCGCGCCCGCGAGACCGTGACCCCGGCGCACTGGACGAGCGCCGCCGAGATCGCCGAGGCGTGCGCCCGACAGTACCGGGTGGACCACTGGGACCGGCAGCCGTACCACGTCGAGATCCTGGTGGAGAAGCAGGCCCTGGAGGGTGTGCTGGAGCCGGCGGCCAAGCGGTGGGATCTGCCGTTCACCGCGAACAAGGGCTACCTGTCCCAGTCCATGGTCTACCAGATCGCCAAGCGCCTGGGAGATTGTCACGACGCCGGGCAGGAGATCCGCCTGCTGTACCTCGGCGACCACGACCCCAGCGGCCTGGACATGGACCGCGATCTTCTGGACCGCCTGCGCCTGTTCACCCGTGGCGAGTTCACGATCGAGGTGGTGCGCCTCGCCCTGCTCATGGAGCAGATCGAAAAGTACGACCCACCCGAGAACCAGGCCAAGATCACCGACAGCCGCGCCGCCGGCTACATCGCCCGGCACGGCGGCAGCTCGTGGGAACTGGACGCCCTGGAGCCGCGCGTGCTCGTGGGTCTGGTCGACGACGCCGTGGGCGAGGTCCTGGACCAGGACGCCTGGGACGAGGCCGAGGAGCGACAGGGCGAGGGGCGCAGGCAGCTGCGCGCGTTCGC
>Ga0172381_10002155_pt1 | contig 22209 bp, 21 predicted proteins | sample Leawel6488metaG_FD_119754 | JGI IMG/M metagenome (GOLD analysis project Ga0172381, IMG submission 119754) | Leachate microbial communities from a municipal landfill in Southern Ontario, Canada - Leachate well 64-88 metaG | ecosystem: Engineered > Solid waste > Landfill > Unclassified | place...
AGTTTGGCTCGGAGGCAAAAATTATTCCCATGATTTTTTCCCTTGCTTATATTTATAAGCGAGCGGGAAAGCGGGATTCCGGTTGATTTGCACCCTACCTCTATCAAGGCTTTATCGTTTTTACATTTATAGTGATTTCAAGGGAAATTGATTATTTTAGATTCAGAAAGAACCGAAATTTTCGTTTTAGGCCGATGAGCCAATTTTCTTCACGAAGATAATATTTATTTATATAGATATTATTCTAAGTGACGTTTAACTTAAATTATGAAAAACTTACGCAAATTCTTTGCAGTAAGCGTCATGGCTTTGACTGTAGTTACTATGTCTGGCATCCTTTCTATTAACGTAGCAAAGGCAACTGCTCAGGCTGGTGATTTAATCAAAAAAGACGGTTTATCAACCGTTTATTACCTTGGTGCTGATGGCAAGAGATATGTATTCCCTCACGACTCCGTTTACTTCTCATGGTATGCAGATTTTTCAGGCGTAGTCACTGTTGACGCTACTGAATTATCTTCTTATCCTTTAGGTGCAAACGTTGTGATGAGACCCGGTACTAAATTAGTAAAAATTACTACCGATCCATCCGTTTACGCTGTTGAAGCTAATGGTGTTTTGAGAAAAATCCAAAGTGAAGCTGACGCTATTGCTCTTTACGGTTCTACTTGGGCCAAGAGAGTAGTTGACGTAGCTGATTCTTTCTTCACCAATTATACCATCGGTACCCCTTTGACTACTGGACAAGTTCCAGCCGGTTCATTGGTAAAGACAGCAGCTGATGCTACTGTTTACTACTACGATGGTTCTACTTACCGAGCTGTTTCTACCGAAGCTGCTTTTACCGCCAACAGATTTGATTTCAGCAATGTTATCACTGTGGCCGCTATCGGCACTTTAGGTACAGCTTTGTCTGGTGCAGAAACAATGATCACTACCACTTCCCAAAACGGTACCGGTACTGTTGTGACCGGTTCCAGCTTAATGGTTTCATTGAGCTCAGCTACTCCAGCTGGCGTTTCTATCCCAAACAATGGAGCTCGCGTTCCATTTACCAAAGTTAATTTTACTGCAGCTAACGACGGTGCTATTTCTGTCAGCTCTTTGACAGTCAAGAGAATCGGTCTTTCTAGCTACACTTATATTGACCAGGTTTGGGCTGAAAGCAACGATGTTTTAGTTGCTTCCAAGAAATCAATGAATTCCAGCGATGAAACTACTTTGACCTTTGTTCCAGCTTTAGTAGTTCCAGCCGGCTCAACCGTTTCTGTTGACCTGATTGCTTCACTCCATAATTCTGGCAGTGGCAATATCGGTTTAGAAATTTTGAGCGCCGCTATGGTTAGCGCTACCAGCGCTTCCGTTACCGGTTCTTTCCCAGTTGCTGGTAATTTGATGTCTTTAACTAGCTATGCTGTTGTCAGTTTAGGTATCCCTACTGGCGGTACTTCAACTGCAGCTATTGCCGTTAATGTTGGTGACGAAAAAGCTGAGTTAGCTAAACTCCAACTTGATTACAATGGTACTGCTAGAGACGTTGTCTTGAAATCAATCAAGTTAAAGAATAATGGCGTTGAAGATTTATCAACATCTGCCATGAATCTTTACTTGGAATACAACGGTAATAAGGTTTCCGAAAGCACTGTTGTCAGTGGCCGTTTCGTAACCTTCAACTTTACCGCTGCCGGTTTGGACATGTTGAAAGATGATGGTTCCAAAACTTTCTATGTTAAAGGTGATATTATTACTAAGAATAGCACCTCTGCTAACAGTTTTGATTTAGTCTTATACAAGAGTACTGATATCGTAGCTTACGAAAAGGCTACTGGTTTTGGTGCTAATGTTTATCTTGGTACTTCCGGTACCGCTTCAGCTGACAATGCCGCTATTTCTAGCGTTTTGATCAATGCTGGCGCTATCTCTGTTTCCAAGAAGGCTACTTCTCCATCTGATACCACTATTATCAAGGGTTCCGATAATACTGTTTTATTAGCCAATGTTCGGGCTGATGAAGCTATTATTGCTGATGGTTTGAAGTTAGAATACGGTTCAACTTCTACTGCTCTTACTGCTGACCAATTTGAAAATGTTAGAGTTTATGTCAATGGTAGTCTTGTTGACTCTTTTGACGCTGCAACATCAGCTTCGGCTGTTATTGTTGAACCTCTCAACAGCAATATCTCCTTGAATAAAGGTGATAATGAAATTAAGGTCATGGTAAAGGCTAAGTCGAATGCTGCCGTTGCCGCTTCTTTCTTCGCTAAATTAAATAGTGCGACTGTCTTTGCTACTATGAATCCTGAGTATGTGATTTCTGGTAATGCTGTGGCAGCTTCTACTATTTCTGGTTCAGCTACTGGCGGTATCTTTACTGTCGCTGGCGCAACCTTGACTACTGTCAGAAATGATGGTTATGCCGACAATAAGATTATTGTTCGTGGTACAGTTGATGCTTCTTTAGGTAAATTCGTGGTTAAAGCTCAAAATGATAGCGTTAAGATAACTTCTATCAATTTAGCTTCTAGCACTGGTACAACTTCAGCTTCTTATGTTTCTGATATGAAGCTGTATATTGACGGTGTTAAGACCGGTTCTACTGTTGATTTCTCTTCTACCGGAGCTACTTTCTCGAGCTTAAATTACACTATTGCTAAAGATGCAACTGTTAGCATCGAAATTAAGGGTTCCTTTGATTCTTCAGCTCCAGCCGGAGCTGGTGCTTTCCAAACCAATATGACTTTGACTGCACAAGATTCTAAGGGCACTTCTATTTCTGCTGGCAATTCCGACGATACTGTTTTATTTGACATTACTGCTGGAGGAACTTTATCCTTTGTAGTTAATGGCGATACTCCAGTCGCTGGTATGTTAGCAACTAAGGCTACTGAACAAGAAGTTGCTCAATACAAATTGACAGCTGTCGATGATAGCGCTAGCATCACTGAAATTACTGTCGCTAACTATGCTACTAGTTCGGCCGCTGTTGTTGCCACTACTGTTGCTGATCCAAGAATCGCTTCTGTTAGATTATATTCAGAAGGCGTTCTTATTGATTCTTTCGTTCCAGTTAGTGGTGTTGGTACTTTCACGATTACTAACGACAAGATTTTAGTCGCCGCTAATACTAGCAAGATCTTATCAATTAGAGCTGTTTTAAATAACATCGTTAATGATCAGCTTGCTACAAACAAAGATTTATCGATTAGAGTTACTAACTATAAATCTAAATCTTCGTCTGGTTCTTTGACTAATACTCCAGTTGCTACTTCGACCGTTACGGCCATTGCTAACAACTTCCGTATTAGAAAGACCGTTCCGACTGTCGCTTTATTGGCATTACCTGATACCTTGTTAAATACAGGTACTAAGGTTGTCTCTAAATTCTCAGTTACCGCTGATGCTAATGGTGATGTTACCTTGAACAAAGTTGTTTTGACTTATTCTACAACTTCTCAAGCTCTTCTCACTACTTTAGGATCGGATTCTGTTAAGATCGACGGCGCCCTTAAGTCCGCTTCCTCAACTGTATTAAATACAGGTGTGGGTGCTGGAACTATTACTGTCGCCTTTGGTACAGACGTAGTTATTGCCGCTGGCACAACTAAGATTTTTGAAGTTTTAGCCAATGTCAGTGTTTCTGGTACTGGTTCTGACTCTGTCACCACTAAGATTGTCGAAGATACCGGTTACGGTACTACTGGCAGTTTTGTTTGGTCTGATGGCGCCTCTATCTCTACCCCAACTTGGTCTAATGGTCATAGAGTTCCTGGTTTAACTACCAATACTCAGACTATTTCCAAGAGCTAGTTTTCTCGATTTTCTTTAATAAATCGAAAACAACAAAGAGCGGGTGTAAGCCCGCTCTTTTTGTTTTGGTGAAATTAAGCTAAAATGGATTAGTAATATAAATTAAATTTATAGAAAATATGTCTAATTTGCCATTAATTGGTTTTATCGGTCAGGGTTTTATCGGTCGCAACTATGCTGATGATTTTGAGCGTCGTGGCTTTGAGGTTGTACGTTATTCCATGGACCTGGAGCATCAATATAATAAAGACAAAATCGCTGATTGTGATATCGTCTTTATTGCGGTGCCAACCCCAACTACTCCTACTGGCTTTAATTTTAATATTATCAAAGAGGTTTTAGCGTTGGTCGGTCCAGGGAAGTCGGCGGTTATCAAATCCACAATTTTACCTGGGACTTCTGAAAAATTGCAAAATCATTATCCCAATCGTTTTGTGTTCCATTCCCCGGAGTTTTTAACTGAGGCTAAGGCCGGTTTTGACGCCGCTAATCCCACTAGAAATATTGTCGGTTACCCGGTTGATAATGAGGAGTACAAGAAAAGAGCTCAAGAGATTTTAGATGTATTACCAAGCTCTCCGCTTAATTTTATCTGCAAAGCCAAAGAAGCTGAGTTGGTTAAATATGCCAGCAATTGTTTTTTGTTTATGAAAGTTATTTATGCCAATATCTTTTATGACTTGGCCGAAAAAGAGGGCAGTGATTGGCAGAAAATTAAAGCCGGGTTGTCGGCTGATCCCCGAATAGGTACCAGTCATCTAGATCCAGTACATGCCTCCGGGACAGGCATTAATACTGGTCGTGGTGCCGGTGGTAATTGTTTTATTAAAGATTTCGCTGCTTTAAGGCTTTATGCCGAGGAATTAGGTATAGATCAGGCATCTTTGGACTTTTTGAAGGCGGTTGAAGGTAAAAATATCCATTTGCTCAAAAATAGCGAAAAAGACTTGGAATTATTAATGAATGTTTTTGGAAAGGTTTGATGGCAATTTAATAATATGACCCCTATTGACCCCTATTGACCTTTAATGATGGTAATAGTATAATAGAAGTATTATTAATGATTTATAAAGATTATGTCTAGCACTAATATTCATGAGGAAATTAAGCCTAACGCTGTTTATACTACCGGCGAAACTGAGAAGCTTTTAAAAATTAGTAATAGCACCCTCAAACGACTTTTGAAAAAAGGTCTGTTGAAGGCCAACAAGGTGGGCAAGCAATATCGGATTGTCGGTTTGGAAATTTTGCGCCTAGTTTCCCCAGAAGTGGAGAAGAAGGCGGTGGAAGCATATTTAGACTTGAAGCATAAGGTGATCGAAAAGACTAAAGAGTGGTAGAATAAAAAATATTTATATTGAGATATGGTTACAGTTATTAGGCCAAAGAAGACAATGAGCTGGACTGATTTCAGGGAGATCTGGCAATATCGTGAGTTATTGTTCTTTTTTGCGTGGAGAGACTTAAAGGTTAGATATAAGCAGACAGCTATTGGTGTTTCCTGGGCTTTGTTTCAACCATTTTTTACTATGGTAGTTTTTTCGGTCTTCTTTGGAGGATTAGCTAAAATGCCTTCAGACGGCATTCCATATCCGATTTTTGTTTTTGTGGGATTGCTCGTTTGGCAATTTTTTTCAACAGCCCTAACCGATGCTAGTAATTCTTTGGTCGCCAATCAGAGTATTGTCACTAAGGTTTATTTCCCGCGCTTGATATTGCCTATTTCCACTATTTTAGTGAAGTTCGTGGATTTTTTTATCGCTTCTATTATTTTAGTTGGGTTAATGATTTATTATAATTATGCTCCGAACTTGGTTGGTCTGTTAATTCTGCCGTTGTTGCTTCTTATTTGTTTTTTTGCCGCGCTCGGCGGAGGATTGATTTTGGCTTCGGTCAACGTCAAATATCGCGATGTTCGTTATGCACTCCCGTTTTTTATCCAAATTCTAATGTTTTTAACCCCTGTAATCTATCCACCATCTATTGCCGGCAAGTATTCTTGGATATTAGCTTTTAATCCCATGACGGGCGTTATAAAGGCCGCCAGGTCAGCGCTACTCGGTGGGTCTCCTATTAACTGGGAGCTCTTGGGAATTTCTGGTGTGGCTTGTCTGGTTTTGCTTTTAGTTGGGTTTGTATATTTTAAAAAGACTGAGAGATATTTTGCAGATATTATTTAATTTTTATTATGCCTATTATTGAAATCAAAAACATTGGCAAGAAGTATAATATCAGCCACCGGCAGGGAGGTTATTTAACCTTGCGCGATGTTCTAACTAATGTTTTTAAAAATCCTTTTAGGTTCTTAAAGCAGAAGGCCAAAGCTGCTGTTGGCATGACCAAGACAGAAGAGTTTTGGGCCTTAGATAACATTTCTTTTAACGTTGAAAAAGGTGAGGTCGTTGGTATCATCGGCCACAATGGTGCCGGTAAGTCCACTTTACTCAAAATTTTGTCTCAGATTACTCCGCCGACAACAGGAGAGATTAGAATTGATGGTCGCGTTGGTAGTCTGTTGGAAGTGGGGACCGGGTTTCATCCGGAGCTAACGGGAAGGGAAAATATCTTCTTGAATGGCGCTATCTTGGGCATGGAGAGAGCTCAAATTGTGGAGAAGTTTGATGAGATTGTGGAGTTTTCCGGAGTGGCCAAATTTCTTGATACACCGGTCAAATATTATTCTTCTGGCATGTATGTGCGTTTGGCATTTTCGGTGGCGGCCCACATGGACCCCGATGTTTTGATTATTGATGAAGTTCTAGCTGTGGGCGATGCTGATTTTCAAAAAAAGTGCCTGGGTAAGATGGATGAGATTACCAGAGAAGAGGGTAGAACTATTTTGTTTGTGAGCCATAATCTGGAAATGATAAAAAAACTATGTACTCGTTGTATTGTTTTAGATAAAGGTCAAAAAATATTTGAAGGTAGCACGGATGACGCTCTGGCTGCTTATAGTGGTATTCAAAATGGAGGAAAGTTGATGGCTAATAGTGGGGCATATAATAAGAATCGACGCGGATCGGGAACATTGAGCTTTACCAATATTGAAATATTGGATTCCGACAATAAAGATAGAGATATTTTTTATATTGGTGAGAAAGTTAGGTTTAAGATATCTTATGAGATTTTTGCGGAGATGCTAGGTCTGTGCGTTAAGGTTTGTTTATATTCTAACAAAACTAGAGAGCTATTAACTAGTATAAAAAATGAGATAAAGGATGGTAATGTCGCAAAAAATGAGAAAGGATCAGCTATTGTGGAAGTCGAATTAAATTCAATATGTCCTGGTGAATATATTTTATATTTTTGGTTAGGTGATAATGCTGCGGCAGACCAGGACAATCCAATAAATTATGATGTTGTTGATGATATGGTTGGGCCATTAATTATTAAGTCAAAAAATGAGAGAGAAAAAAATCTTGGTTATTTTATTTTGCCGTCTGACATAAAGATATTAGAAAATTAATTAATATAAATAATATGCTTAACAATAAATCAATTTTAATAACGGGTGGTACCGGTTCTTTCGGTAAAATGTTTGTCAAAACAATTTTAGAGCGTTACCCGGACGTCAAAAGACTGGTGGTTTATTCTCGTGATGAACTGAAACAATATGAAATGGCTCAGTCTTATCCAAAAAACAAATTTCCCCAAATCCGTTTTTTTATTGGCGACGTGCGTGATTTGCCTCGTCTGAAGAGGGCTTGTGAAGGAATTGATGTTATTATTCATGCGGCGGCTTTAAAACAAGTGCCGACAGCTGAGTATAATCCGGATGAATTTATTAAAACCAATATTGGCGGAGCCCAAAATATTGTTGACGCCGCCTTGTCCACTGATGTTAAAATTGTAGTGGCACTGTCAACTGATAAAGCGGCCGCTCCAATTAATCTTTACGGGGCTACTAAATTAGTTTCCGACAAGCTGTTTATTGCTGCTAATAATATTAAAGGTACTCGCGATCTTCGTTTTTCGGTTGTTCGTTATGGCAATGTTATGGGATCGCGCGGTTCGGTTATCCCATTTTTTATCAAGAAAGCCAAAGAGGATAATGAATTACCAATTACTAAAATTGGTATGACTCGGTTTAATATTTCCTTGGAAGATGGCGTGGATATGGTTTTATGGGCGATTGAAAATGCTTTGGGCGGAGAAGTCTTTGTGCCAAAGATTGCTTCTTACAAAATTGAAACGGTGGCGCTGGCTGTTGCTCCTAACGCCAAGTTGGTGGAAACTGGAATCAGACCAGGCGAAAAACTGCATGAAGAAATGATTACTTCTAGTGATTCTTATAACACTATTGAGTTTGATAAATATTTTGCCATTTTACCTTCCGACGCTGAGAAGGAAAAATATTTGAAACATTTTAACGCCAAAGAAGTCGAGAAAGGATTCCAATTTAATTCCGGCACAAATGACAAATGGGAGACGGTGGAGAGCATGAGAGAGTTAATCAAAAAATATGTTGACCCGAATTTTGAACCAATTCAATAAAAAAAAATCCGCCATTCCTTATGGTCGGCAGAATATTACCAGGGCTGATATTAAGTCGGTCGTGGCTGTTTTACAAAGTGATTATCTGACACAAGGTCCGGCTGTGGCCGAATTTGAAAAAAAGTTTGCCAAGTATGTTGGAGCTAAATATGCCGTGGCGGTAACAAATGGAACGGCCGCTTTGCACTTGAGCGCTTTGGCCTTGGAGGTAAATAGTCAAAGTAAAGTTATTACCACTCCCATCACTTTCGCGGCTTCGGCCAATTGCGTCCGCTACTGCGGGGGTGAAGTCGTTTTTTCGGATATTGACGCCACCACGGCCACCATTAATATCAAGGCTCTGCGACAGCTTTTGCAGTCGGCACCTCAGGGAACTTATCAGGGCATTATCCCGGTTGATTTAGCCGGTTACCCGGTCAATATGGAGGAAATAAAAAAGATCGCGACCGAATTTAATCTGTGGATAATAGAAGATGCTTGTCATGCTCCGGGAGCTTATTTCACCGATAGCCAAGGTAAAAAACAATTTTGCGGTAATGGAAGCTATTCTGATTTGACGGTCTTTTCATTCCATCCGGTCAAACATATTACCACTGGAGAAGGCGGGATGATAACCACTAATAATGAAGAATTGTATAAAAAACTTTTATTGTTGAGAGCTCATGGAATAACTAAAGATCCAACTTGTTTAAAGGAGAATCATGGCGGTTGGTATTATGAAATGCAAGAACTGGGATTTAATTATCGTCTTTCAGACATTCTTTGCTCTTTAGGAATGTCACAGTTGGAAAGAGCGGAGAAGGGAATCGCGAGACGTCGGGAAATTGCTGATGTCTATGATCAAGCTTTCCGAAATATTCCAGAAATAGAAATTGTCTCCGGCGATAATCAAAAATTATTGAAGCAAGGAATCGGTCATGCCTATCATCTTTATATTATTCGAACCAAAAAAAGAAAAGAGTTGTATGATTATTTGCGGAGCCATAATATTTTAGTTCAGGTCCATTATATTCCTTTAAATCTCATGCCTTATTACCAAGACCTCGGCAGCAAAAAGGGCGACATGCCGGTGGCGAAGAAATATTATGAGGAATGTTTGAGCTTGCCGATGTATCCGTCGCTAAAAGATAGTGAACAAAAATTAGTGATTGAAAAAATATTAGAATTTATCAAAGAATAATATGTCAAATATTGCTATTATCACCGCTCGAGGAGGAAGTAAAAGGATTCCTAAGAAAAATATCAGACCTTTTTTGGGCAAACCAATTATCGCTTATTCCATCGAGACCGCTTTAAACAGTGGAATTTTTGACGAAGTGATGGTTTCTACCGATAGTCAAGAAATAGCCGATGTGGCCGTTAGATATGGAGCTAAGGTGCCATTTTTGCGTTCTGCCAAAAATTCTGATGATTATTCTACAACTCCCGATGTGATTGAGGAGGTGCTATCAGAATATAAAAAGAGAAAAATAGAATACAAATATGTTTGTTGTATTTATCCGACCGCGCCCTTTGTTACAGTTGAGAGATTAAAAGAAAGCGTAAGTATTTTTGAAAATTTTGGTGCTGCCTCCGTTGTTCCCGTTACTCGTTTTAATTCTCCTATTCAGAGAAGCTTTAAATTGGATAATAACGGCAGATTAAAAATGAATTGGCCAGAGAATGTGCGCGTTAGGTCTCAAGATTTGCCTCCAAGTTATCACGATTGTGGTCAGTTTTATTTTCTTAATGTTAAAATATTTCTTCTTCAGCCAGGATTATTTCCAGAAAATACATTTCCTTTGGTTATTCCCGAAGCAGAGGTTCAAGATATAGACAGTGAAGAAGATTGGCAAATCGCAGAGCTGAAGTATAAATTGAAAAATAAAATTAGTTAATTTGGAATATAAAAAGATGGGAATCAAGCTAATAAAAATTAAAACTCCGCGAGGTGAGAGAAAAATTGGTCCGGACCAACCAGTTTTTATTATTGCTGAAATGTCTGGTAATCATAATCAGAGTATTGATCGCGCCTATGAGATTATTGATGCTGCTGTTTTGGCCGGAGTCGATGCCGTTAAATTGCAAACTTATACTCCGGACACGATGACTATAGATTGCAACAAAGAAGTATTTAAAGTTGGAGATAATAATGTTTGGAAGGGCCAAACATTATATCAACTTTATAGCCAGGCCTATACTCCTTGGGAGTGGCAGCCAAAACTAAAAGAGTATGGTGAAAAAAAGGGGATTCTAGTTTTTTCAACTCCTTTTGATGAGACGGCTGTTGATTTTTTGGAGGAGATGAATGTTGAATTGTATAAGGTGGCTTCATTTGAAGTCGGCGATTTGGAGCTTCTTAAAAAAATTGGCAAAACAAAAAAACCGGTGATTATTTCTCGGGGCTTAGCTTCTTTGCAAAATATTAAAACAGCCGTTAAAACTTTAAAAAGGGCCGGTACTTCTCAGGTGGCCGTATTGCATTGTGTTAGCTCTTATCCAGCCATCCCCGAACAAATGAATTTGGCCACAATTCCAGATATTGCCAAAAAACTCAAAGTTGTCAGCGGTCTTTCTGACCACACTTTGGGGGCTACGGTTTCTTTGGCCTCAATTGGTCTGGGAGCTAAAATTATTGAAAAACATTTTACTTTAAAAAGATCTGACGGTGGTCCGGATGCCGGTTTTTCTCTGGAGCCTCAGGAAATGAAAGAGCTGGTTTTGGCAATTAGAGAGGCGGAAAAAGCTATTGGCCTCCCCACCTATAAAATCGGAAAAAGGGAACAAGAAAACCTTATTTTTAGGCGTTCATTATTCGCGGTAGCCGATATTAAAAAAGGTGAAAAATTAACTCGTCAAAATGTTCGTTGCATTCGTCCGGGATATGGCCTAGAACCTAAGAATTTGAATAAAGTTATCGGCAGAACTGCCGCTTGTCAAATTGATCGTGGAACACCGCTAGATTGGAAATTATTAAAATAATATAAAAAAATGAATTACGTCGTAGCCACAACTAAATCTTGGAATGTTGAAAATTTTAAAAAATTGAAAAAAAGTGATAAAACCAATCACTGGTTTCTTATTAATAAGCCGGAAGATTTATTATTCAATAAATTAAAGAAAATTAATCCTCGTTTTATATTTTTTCCTCATTGGTCTTGGATAATTCCTTCGGAAATTTATGATAATTTTGAATGCGTTGTTTTTCATATGACCGACCTCCCTTATGGTCGCGGTGGCAGCCCATTACAAAATCTAATTGTTCGAGGTAAAAAGAAAACCAAAATTAGCGCTTTAAGAGTGGTTAAGGATTTAGACGCCGGTCCAATTTATCTCAAGAAAGATTTAGGGCTGGAAGGAAGCGCTACGGAAATTTTTAATAGATTTTCTCGGACAACTTTTTTAGCCATAAAAGAGATCGTTAAAAAGAATCCGATCCCTCATTCTCAAAAAGGATCGCCGGTAATTTTTAAACGACGTAAGCCGGGAGAGAGTGATATTTCCGACCTAGACTCGCTTAATAAAATTTATGATTATATTCGAATGCTTGACGCCGAAGGGTATCCACCGTCATTTTTGGAAAAAAATAAATTAAGATTGGATTTTAGCCGAGCCAAATTAGTTAAAGATGGAGTTTTGGCCGAAGTAAAAATTAAAATTATTAAATAAAATATATGAAAAACAAAATTTTAATTATAGCGGCGCATCCGGATGATGAAGTTTTGGGCTGTGGTGGAATGGCAGCCAAACAGGCCAAGTTGGGAGATGAAATTTATTGCTTAATTATGGGAGAGGGTGAAAATTCTCGCTCAGAACAGGCGGAAAAATTAAAAATAGAAAAATTACAGCAAGACGGTCGTGCTGCTGCTGCAGTATTGGGTTTTAAAGAGATAGTTTTTTTAAATTTTCCGGACAATAGTTTCGATACCGTTTCTTTGCTAAGTATCACTAAAAAAATTGAAGAACATTTAGAAAAAATAAAACCAAATATTGTTTATACTCATTTTGAAAATGACCTGAATATTGATCATCGTTTAACTTTTCAGGCGGTCATGACTGCTTGTCGACCATGTAACGATTTTTGCCCAAAGGAAATATATTCTTTTGAAGTTTTATCTTCAACTGAGTGGCAATCTAAGCAGGACAAACAATTTGCTCCTAATTTTTACGTTGACATAGAAGGTACTATTAGCGCGAAGAAAGAAGCTTTAAAAAAATACGCTTCGGAAATAAGAGACTATCCTCATTCCCGATCGGTGGAGGGCATTGAATCCTTGGCGCGTTATCGTGGTTTGGAGTCTGGCCTAAAATTAGCTGAAGCTTTTTGTTTGATTAGAAAGATATGATTTCCAATAAATCATCCTTTGTAAAATTATATGACTTGGTTTTGTCGCAATTTCCAGAGAAATCCGATATCATTATTTGGTTACAGGGCGACCGTCTGGATCGGGCGACAAAAGTTTTGAAATTATACCGTGCCGGTTGGGCCAAAAAAATATTAATATCCGGTAATAACATTTTGGTTGGCTCAGGTCCCAGACCAGGAGAAAAAAATATATCATTGGCAACAATGGAAAAATGGCTTTGGGAGAAGGGGATAAAAAAATCTGATATCATTGTTGACGATGGGGCCATGAATACCAAGGACCAGGCCGAATATGTCATAAATTTGGCCAAAAGAAAGGCTTGGCGGAAAATAATTCTAGTTGGATCATCTTTTTATCAACCGCGCGCCTTTTTGGCTTTTTTAAAACAAGCCAAAAAGATTAAGTGGATCGGAACAATAATTAACCAGCCGGCGGTTATCGGTTGGGATAAAAAGCCGGGTGGTAGAGACAAAACAGCCAAATTAATTTTTAATGAGGAATTTGAAAAGATTGAAAGATATCAAAAAGACTTGGTGTCGATTAGTCAGGGCATTAAATATTTAAATAAATTAAAATGATTATTAATATTTTAGTTGACAATAAAGACAGTTGGATGATTCCTTACGCCCAGGAATTGGTCAATGATCTTCAAAAAGATCATCAAGTTAATTTTGTTTATGATCAAGCTGATTTAATTTCGGGTGATTTCGCTGTTTTTTTGAGTTGCGGAAAAATTATAGCCGCCGAAAATTTAAAAAAGAATAAACATAATTTAGTAGTTCATGAAAGTTATTTGCCGCAGGGCAAGGGTATGTCGCCTTTGACTTGGCAAATTTTAGAGAAGAAGAATGATATTCCAATCACTTTATTTGAAGCGGCGGAAAAAGTTGACAGTGGCGACGTCTATGCGCAAGAAGTTATGCATTTTGACGGTCATGAATTAGTTGACGAATTACGGAAAGAGCAGGGTAAAAAAACGATTAGTATGGTCAAGGAGCTTGTGTCCCGACCCTTGCCGTTAATTGGAAAAAAACAGGAAGGTCCGGAGAGTTTTTATCCTCGTCGTCGCCCTCAAGATAGTGAGTTGGATATAAACAAAAGTATCGCCGATCAATTTGATTTATTGCGGGTGGCAGACAACGAAAGATATCCGGCCTTCTTTAATCATCGCGGTCATAAGTATCTGATAAAGATTTATAAATCAGAATTATAAAATATTAGAAATTTTTTAGAATAAATATGAATAATATAAATAATCTAGAAAATCCAGTGGTTATTTTTATTCCAGAAGCCGGGATATATCCTTACATGAGGGCATTGGCTGTCTTGGGCGACGCTATTAAAAAACAAGGCGGTAGAATTTTAGTTACTCATGATACGGGACAAATGTTACGCACTCCAATTATGGCGATGCGTAGATCTTCAGCTAGTTTATCTGATGCTGAAAAGACAAAAATAAATAAAATTAATAATAGAGTATTTAAAAGTGCTCAGAAGAAATATAAATTTTCGAATATTGAACTTTCTGATATGGTTGACGATAAGTTAATGATAGATATTGATAATTTGGGGAGCATTAATGATAAAAATCTTGAAGATATAACTTTTAGGGGATTCCCTGTCGGCAAAATTGCCCAATATGATTTTATACTTGAAGCAAAGTCTCCATATTCTTCTGATGTTTCGGATGAAAAGAAAGCTTTGTATTTAGCTTATATAAAAAATACGGCCTTAGCCGTCGCTGTAACTGATAGAATCTGTAATAATTTCCACCCATCTCTAATAATCACATTTAATGAATATGCTCAGTGCCAGGGTGTGCGGTATGGCGCGGAGGTAAATAAAGTTTCTCGAATAGCCTTAACTCACCCAGTTCATTTTGGAATAGATACCTCAAAATTTATAATTGACAAGTCAGCAATTGCTTATTTTTCTTATCCTCATTGTCAGAAATGGAATAGTTTTAGTGAAACTCCAGTAAGTGCTCAGTCCGTGGCGGAATGCTGGAAAGATGTGTCTTTTCGCCTTTTTGGTGTTGGCGGTTCACATATATTTTCTAGCAGAAAAAGTGGTGACCCAATACACATTTTTAATAATTTAAAATTAAACCCTAAGAAGAAAACGGTTGTGGTTTATACCAGCAGTAGCGACGAAAGATATGGTATGGATATTTTAATGAGAGCTTGGGGAGAAGGACTTCCCATCAAAGATGCTTTTCCGGACCAAATTTCATGGCTCTCTACATTGCGTGACTATGTTTCCGGCAGAGAAGATGTTCAAATTATAGTGAGAATTCACCCTCGCGAGGGTTCTCGACAATTCGGTTTTGACTCACCGCATTTAAAACAGTTAAAAAATATATTTACAAAAGATACTCCAAATTTTTTAATTATTTGGCCAGATGATCCAATCTCAAGTTATGATTTAATGGAATTAGCTGATGTTTGTCTGGTTTCTTGGTCGACTGTTGGACAGGAGGCCACAAGATTAGGAATACCAGCACTTGCTACTGCTGGTAATATGTCTTATCCTGATGACGATTTCATTCAAGTTGCCACAGATAGAGAAGATTATAAAAAGAGGTTAGATTCTATGCTTGACATGAATTACACTTGGCGTCACCTTGTAAAAGCTGTTAGACTTTACCATTGGCGCACTTTTATTCCTTCATTAGATTTAGGAGAAACTATTTCTCGGGATATTTCAGATGATACTGTTTGGCCGGAGGCCCCGACTTCTAAAATTAAAGTAATAAACGATATTTTGTCCGGTCAGCAAGATCTGATAAAGTATAATATAGAACAATGGCAGAATTCTTTACCGGCCGATGCTGAAATGCAAGAATCGGAAGCGATGCGTCGGGGAGTTCGTTATTTTTTGGACAAAATATTTTATCCGCCCGCATCCCCGAAACGAAATAATTCTATTATTTTTAGAATTTTTCGCAAAGCTTTCAGAATTTTATTTCGCTTATTGAGACCCAAATCATCCTCCCCAAAATTGGAGAAGGATGCCTTTGTCGATTATGATCTGGAATTTGCAAATGATATTTCACGGCTGGAAGAGCTAATCAAAAAAACTGAGCAAGATAAAAACCTAAGAGTATTATTTGCTGACGGTCCCAATGTGATGTTAATACACGAGGGTAGGATTTTACGACGTCTGTCTCCGATGATAGCTCGTCTGGGGAAATTATATGATTCTAGTTTAAAATAACAAAATTATGTTAAAGAAATTGCTGGATAAAATTTATAATGCGTATGATCAGAAGACTTTTGCCAAAGAGGATAATGTCGTTTTTAATTTTATTAACGGTCTAAAAACCGGCAATAATCAGATTAATTATTTGGAACTGGGTTCCGGCCTATGTCGGTTTCCTTTAATTGTTAAGAACGGATACAAAAATCTGAATATAAAATGCCTTGAGAAAAATAGCGATTTGGTCGCCCTGGGAATAAAAAACGGATTGGACGTCATTTGCGGTGATGTGGTTAAAATGAATTTTGCTGATAGTGAATTTGATTTGGTTCACTGTTCTCATGTCGTTGAACATCTGGATTATGAAGGTATTTCCGATTCTCTGGATGAAATGTTTCGGATTTTAAAGCCGGGCGGACATTTGATAATTAGAAGCCCCTTAATGTATTCCGGTTTTTATTTTGATATTGATCATATTCGACCTTATCCGCCGGAGGCCATCTTAAATTATTTTAATAATAATCAGCAACAGAAGGTTGGTAATTATCATGTGGTTGAAATTTCTCGCTGGTACAGGAGATCGGCTCCTCTGGTCTTTAATTCCGAAACTAATATTGCAAAGATTGTAAATTATTTATTAAAATTCACCTGGCTAATTTTCGGGCTACCAAAATCAAAGCCTAATGGCTATATATTAATATTAAAAAAGATTTAACTTTATGACTAAGTTTTTAACATTGGTTCGGGGATTTTTTTCTTTGCTGATTAAGATTTTTAAAAAATTGATTGAGTTGGTAAACGCCCCATTATTTTATTTTGAACAAAGCGAATGCAAAAAGTTTGATGATTGCCGACTTTTAGCTAAGGTTTTGTACAATCAACCGCCGAATTCCGATCGCTATTTGGAATATCCTTGGATGCTTCAAAATATAAAAATTACCAGTGGCCGGATTCTGGATGTTGGCTCCACCGCCAGTAATATGCTCTATAAATTTTTACCGAAAGAAGTGGAAATAAACAGCATTGATTTAAATGACAAGCACATTGAAAGCGATTCTGTGAAATTTTCCGTAGGGGATATCAGAAAAACTAATTATGAAGATAATTATTTTGATGTGATTTCTTGTATTTCTACCTTGGAGCATATTGGCGTTTCCGGTCGCTATGGCAGCGATGAAGATTCTACGGGCGACCTTAAGGCGGTTCGGGAAATGGGACGGATTCTCAAGCCGGGAGGGGTAATGCTAATTACCGTTCCTTATGGCGTCAAAGACGTCTTACCGATAAACAAACTTTATAATAAGGAGAGAATTAATGAATTGTTTAAGGATTTTTCTATGGTGGAAATAGAATATAAAAAATATTTCAATCAATTTCATCTCTGGCTAACTACCGATGAAGCTGAGGCCGCCAAAACTGATATGATTAAGGATCTTTGGTACGCCATTGCCTTTATTAAGGTTAAAAAATAACTTTTAAATATGAAATTAGCCCCAATTGCCCTGTTTGTTTATAATCGCCCCTGGCACACCCAAAAAACAATAGAAGCTTTGCAAAAAAATATTCTGGCCTCAGAAAGTGATTTAATCATTTTTTCCGATGGGGCTAAAGACTTTCCGGAAAGTAAGGAGGGGGTTTTGGCCGTCCGCGAATATTTAAATACAATTTCTGGCTTTAAAAGTGTTAAGGTTGTTTCTCGGGATAAAAATTATGGTTTAGGCAAATCAATTATGGCCGGAGTTACTGAAGTTATAAATGAATATGGACAAATAATTGTTTTAGAGGATGATATTGTTACCTCGCGCTATTTTTTAGGGTATCTAAATAATGCTTTGAATTTATATAAAAATGATGCTAATGTGATAAGTATCCACTCCTATATTTATCCGATTAAAAAGAGGCTGCCAGAAACATATTTTTTAAAGGGAGCTGATTGCCAAGGTTGGGCGACATGGAAGAGGGGCTGGGATTTGTTTGAATCCGATGGTCAGAAATTGTTAGATGAATTAGAATCCAGAAAGTTAACCAAAGAATTTGATTTTTCTGGTTCATACCCTTATACCCAAATGTTGCGAGATCAAATTGCCGGAAAAAATAATTCCTGGGCAATTAGATGGTATGCTTCCGCCTTTTTAAAGAATAAGTTAACTTTATATCCGCGAGAGTCTTTAATCTATAACACAGGATTTGATAATAGCGGGACTAATTGCGGTGACGAAGATAATTTTAATAAAACTGATCAAATAGAAAATATTAGAGTTGATGTTGAAAAAATTGAGACCAAAGACAATTATGAGGCTCGTTCGGCTATCATCAGCTATTTTAGAGCCCAAGTTAATTTACGGAAAAGGGGCTTGAGATATTTAAAAAAAATTTTAAGTTATATAAAAAATTTGATTAATTTTAAAATATGAATTTAGCCCCAATTGCCCTATTTGTTTATAATCGCCTCTGGCACACCCAAAAAACAATAGAGGCTCTACAAAAAAACATTTTAGCCCCAGAAAGCGATTTAATAATTTTTTCTGACGGGCCTAAAGATTCCCGGGAAAGCAGGGATGGGGTTTTGGCCGTGCGCAAATATCTCCAAGAAGTACAGGGTTTTAAAAGTGTTAAAATTATAATCAGAGAGAAAAACTCAGGGTTAGCGAAATCTATAATTGCCGGAGTCACAGAGGTTGTTAATAATTACAGCCAAGTGATTGTTTTGGAGGATGATATGGTCACTTCCCAGTATTTTCTGCGATACATGAATGAGGCCCTTGATCTTTATAAATCAGATGATGAGGTAATTAGTATCCACGCCTATATTTATCCGGTCAAGGAAAAATTGTCTGAAACATTTTTCTTACGTGGAGCGGATTGTTGGGGTTGGGCGACATGGAAGAGGGGCTGGGATTTGTTTGAATCCGATGGCCAGAAATTGTTAGATGAATTAGAATTCAGAAAGTTAACCAAAGAATTTGATTTTTCTGGTTTTCATCCATATACTAAAATGTTGAGGGACCAAATCGCCGGAAAAAATAATTCCTGGGCAATCAGATGGTATGCTTCCGCTTTTTTAAAGAATAAATTAACTCTTTATCCAGGTAAATCCCTGGTTCATAATATTGGTCTTGATGGTAGTGGGACCCATTGTGGTAATAGCGGTGGTGCAAGTGATGACAATGTCAAAAATAATAAGGTTAAAGTGGACGCTATTGAGATTTGTGAGAATTATGATATCCGTTTAATTGTGATTAATTTTTTTAAAAATAGAAATAGTGTATTAGTTAAGGGGTTGAGATATCTAAAAGCCATCTATAAATATGCATTTAAAAATTAAAAAAATAATAAAAAATTTATTGCCACCAGTTGTGTCTAATTTTTATTTTAACTCCATCACCCCATATGGTTTTAGAGGTGAATATAAAGATTGGCCAGCAGCTCAGGGCTCTTCCTTCGGTTATGATAGCGAGCTGATATTAAATAAAACTAAAAATGCTTTGCTGAAAGTTAAAAATGGGGAAGCAGTTTATGAGCGAGATTCATTTTTATTTGATAAAATTCAATATTCTTGGCCACTTTTAGCTTCCTTGCTTTATGTTGCCTCGGATCACGACAATTGCTTGAACCTGCTTGATTTTGGCGGATCCCTAGGTAGTACTTATTATCAAAATAGGAATTTTTTAGATAAGCTTAAAGAACTATCTTGGAGCATAGTGGAACAACCGGCGGTGGCTCGGTGCGGTCAAGATAATTTTTCCAATGAGCATTTGAAATTTTACGGCCAGTTGGATAAATATTTATTGGAAAATCAACCAATGGTTGCTTTATTTTCAGCGTCGTTACAGTATGTGCCGGAGCCTTATAAAGTTCTGGATCAATTATTTGATAAAAAGATAAAATATATTTTATTTGATCGTTTGGTGGTTAATAATCAAAGAGATATAATCACCATCCAAAATGTCGATCCGGTTATTTATCAGGCTAACTACCCGTTGTGGATTTTTAATGAAAAAAATATCTTGGATTATTTTACTAAAAATAATTATGAATTAATATCTGATTTTGATTCTTTGGGCGGTAATTTTATGGTTCAGAAGACAGGCATTAAAGGAAATCATCGCGGATATTTATTTAAACTAAAAGACCATGTATAATTTTTGCACTCTTTTTGACCGCAATTATTTTTATAAAGGCTTAGCCATGTACAATTCTTTGGCGGCCAATTGCACGGAAGATTTTAATCTCTGGATTTTGTGTATGGATGATTTAACCTATGAGCTCCTGGAAAAGATGAATCTGCCAAAAATTAAACTGGTGTCTTTAAAAGAATTTGAAAGCCAGGAATTATTGAAAATCAAAAAAGAACGAAGTGTAGCAGAATATTCTTGGACTTGTGCCTCCAATTTTATTTGGTTTTTGTTGCAGCAATATCCGGAAATAGAGCTGATTACATACTTGGATGCGGACTTGTATTTTTTTGGTGACCCCAAGGTATTGATTGAGGAATTGGGCGAGAAGGACGTTTTAATTACTGAACATCGCTATACCAAAAAATACGAACAGTCGCTGGTTAGTGGCAAATACTGTGTACAATTTATGGTCTTTAAGAATAATCCTAATGGATTAAAGGTGCTTGATTGGTGGCGGAGTGCTTGTCTAAATTGGTGTTTTAGCTATTTGGATAAAGGACGCCTGGGTGATCAAAAATATCTGGATGATTGGCTAACTAGGTTTGGCGGAATCCATGAATTGCAACATTTGGGTGGCGGCGTGGCCCCTTGGAATGTCCAACAATATAACTTTGTTGTTAATGATGGCAAGCTTTTTGGTAATACTAAAAAGCAAAGTGACATTTGGCCAGTAGCCTTCTATCATTTTCACAGTTTTTGCTTAATGTCATCCACTACTTATTTTCCAGTTAGAGGTTATGACCTCTCCAAAAACGTTAGAGATTTAATTTATGAACCGTATTTTAAAGCTTTGCAAAATAATATTGAATTTGTAAAAAAATTTGCTCCTGATTTTAACTTTGGTTATAAGTCGGTATCCATCAAGGAGAGATTTGTTTCTCGGCTGTCTCGTTTTGGTTTTATTAAATTAATCATTAGATTTTTTAAATTAATTAAAGATAAATTATATGGTCAAAAAAATAAAGGTTAAAAATTCCGGTATTATCAAATTGCAATTCTTCAATGATTTTCCGGACGGTAATCTGGTTATCGGCGAATCAAAAAAAAGCGTCCCGTTTGATATCAAAAGAATTTATTACATCAATAATCTTTTTAATAAAAAGGCGATTCGCGGTCATCATGCCCATAAGAAACTGGAGCAGATTATTTTTTGCATCAATGGCAGTTTTGTTCTGAATTTGGATGACGGCAAAACCAAACAAAAAATTACTTTAAGTGACCCTTGTTATGGTGTCCGTTTAGGTCCATTGCTTTGGCACACTATGGAGAAATTTTCGCCCGATTGCGTGATTCTAGTTTTGGCCGATGATTATTATCAGGAAAGCGACTATTTGAGAAACTATGATGAGTTTAAAAAGTATTTAAAGAAAAAATAATATGGAAATTAAATTCAACGATTTTCAAAAACAATATAAAAGTCATCATCATAAGTTTGATAAGGCTATTAAAGAGGTGCTTAACTCCGGTTGGTATATTTTGGGATCCCAGGTGACGAACTTTGAAAAGAAATTTGCCACTTATATTGGTACCAAGTATGCTATTGGGGTAGCTAACGGCATGGAAGCTCTTCAAATATCACTATTAGCTCTAAATATCGGCCCGGGCGACGAAGTCATCACCACTAGCCATACGGCGGCTGCGACGGCCCTAGCTATTGTGGCAGTAGGGGCCAAACCGGTCTTTGTGGATATTGATGAATATTTTCATATCGACGCCAATCAAATTGAAGAGAAGGTTAATAGTCGGACCAAAGCTATTATCCCGGTTCATCTTTATGGTCAGAGCGTTGATTTGGATAAAATAATGGCTATTTGTCAGAAGCATCGGATTCATTTAATCGAAGATTGCGCTCAAGCTCACGGCGCTTTATATAAAAATAAGAAAGTTGGATCATTTGGCGTTGTCAATTGCTTCAGTTTTTATCCGACAAAAAATCTGGGCGCTTTCGGCGACGGGGGAGCAATAACCACTAATGATCAGACTCTATATGAGAAAATTTTACAACTCAGAAATTATGGCCAAAAAAATCGTTATGAACACGAAACCTATGGCCTAAATAGCCGCCTTGATGAAATTCAAGCAGCAATACTACTGGTTCAATTGGAATATTTGGACAAGAACAACAAGGTTCGGCAGAAATTAGCCGATATTTATGTTAAGCATTTACATAAAGTTAAACAGATAAA
>Ga0172381_10002156_pt1 | contig 22202 bp, 26 predicted proteins | sample Leawel6488metaG_FD_119754 | JGI IMG/M metagenome (GOLD analysis project Ga0172381, IMG submission 119754) | Leachate microbial communities from a municipal landfill in Southern Ontario, Canada - Leachate well 64-88 metaG | ecosystem: Engineered > Solid waste > Landfill > Unclassified | place...
AGAGGACGGAGGATTACATCACGGGGAGGTTCGGTTGATAAAGAAGGTACTGTTTGTTTGCGTGGAAAATTCCTGCCGCAGCCAGATGGCGGAGGGATGGGCGCGGCATCTCGGCAGGAAAGAGGTCGAGGCATACAGCGCCGGTTCGAAACCCTCAGGCACCGTCAACCCGGACGCGGTAAAGGTTATGGCGGAAGCCGGCGTCGATATATCGGCCCAGTCGTCCAAGGGTTTTCCCGGCCTGCCGGTAAAGGAGTTTGATTACGTCGTGACGATAGGCTGCGGGGACGTATGCCCGTTCGTGCCGGCGAAGAAGCATATCGAGTGGCAGATAGAAGACCCGAAAGGGAAGGATATCGGATATTTCAGGAAGACCCGGGATTCGATAAAACTGGAGGTCATCGGCCTCATAAAAGCGTTATCTAAGGAGGAAAAATAATGGAAAGGCATTTCGACGAGGAACTTAAGGGTTTGAATTCCGAGATATTGAGGATGGGAAGCCTCACGGAGGAGGCGATAGTCGATTCGGTAAAAGCCCTGAAGGAGCAGAGCAGGGAGATGGCCGCCAACGTGATCGATTCCGACAGGAAGATAGACGGCCTTGAGCTCGAAATAGAAGAGAAGTGCCTTACTCTTATGGCCCTGCACCAGCCGACGGCCATAGACCTGAGGTTTTTGACTACCGCGATGAAACTGAACAACGAGCTTGAAAGGATAGCCGACCTTGCCGTGGATATCGCGCAGAGGGTGCTTGAGATCGTGGACAAGCCGCTGCTTAAGCCGCTGGTCGATATCCCCAAATTATGCGTTATAGCGCAGACGATGGTAAAAGAATCTATAGATGCATTCGTGAACAGGGACATAGCTCTCGCGAAAAAAGTGGTCCTTTCCGACGCCGAGGCGGATAAATTGAGGAATTTCGTGCAGGATGAGTTGGTCAACGATTATATTTCAAAAGACGCGAGCACCGCGACAAGGGCTGTCCCGCTGCTTCTTATTGCCCGCCACCTCGAGCGCATCTGCGACCATGCCACGAATATCGCCGAAGACGTGATATATATGGTCGAGGCGAAGGTCGTTAAGCACCATCCAGAGGAGCTATAACAGGGACACTTCTCCGATTGGCTCAAGAACCGTCCCTATTTTTTTCTCTTTTTTTTCTTGACAAGTACTTTTTTGTAATATATACTCTACCAATATAGTAGAAATAGTAGAGATTAATGGAGGAGAAGGGAACAATATGAGGATATCGACTAAAGGCAGGTACGGGTTGCGTCTCATGACAGACCTGGCGATCCATTACGGGAAAAAGCACGTTACCCTGAAGGATATATCGAAACGGCAGGCGATCTCGGAGAAGTACCTGTGGCACCTTGTGCCGCCGCTCAAGTCCGCAGGGCTTATATCGGCCGGCAGGGGAGCGCACGGAGGCTATTCGCTTGCGAAGCCGCCGTCAAAGATAACGCTTAAGCAGATAGTGACGACGCTGGAGGGCTCGCTTTGCCCGGTCGAATGCGTCGGAAACCCCGCTGTCTGTAAAAGAGCCCGAATGTGCGCCTCGCGCGATGTCTGGCAGGAGATAGGAAGTAAGATAGAAGGCATACTCGCCGGAATAACACTGGAAGAAATGGCGGAGAGGCAACTGGACAAATCAAAGGGCGCGGTTTCGGGCGCTTCTATGTATTACATATAAAAATCACGGAGCATATAGCAATGGAAAAGACCACCCGAAAAAAGAGCATAATTAACGACGCGATAATCAAGGAGCTTAGCGGCGCGGTACACGATCTTAAATACGGCACTGTGAACATAACCGTGCATAATTCCAGGATAGTGCAGGTTGACGTATCCGAAAAAAAGCGTTTCGACGACGTTTGGACAGTCGAGGAAGGAGGTGGCATCTAGTTTTCGGTTAGGGAACATTGTATCAGATCTTGCCGGACCACCGGATATATAAAAATTAAAATAGCACCTGGACGACCAGACATCTGGAGTTAAGGAGCGCAGACAAGAGGTTGTCCATGAAAATAGCGATAGTATCGGTATTAGTCCTGATAATCAGCGTGTTCCTCGTATTCAATGCAAGGGCGGGAGTGCCGCTCAACAACCTGGAAGGCGTAGGAGGCATCGCCTTCAATCCGTTAGCCTATACGGCGGGTACCAAGATCGAGTCGAAAGTATATTCAAAACCCCAGTTCGGCGCCTGGTACGTCAATTTGAATGACGTCAAGATCGATTGGACGAGCATCGGGGTGGCGGAGTCGCTCTTTAATAAGAGGCTGGAAGTCTCGTACGGCCACGAGATAATATCGCCGAACGGGAAGAACATCCACAAGAACAACATCGGAAGCAAGTTGCTGCTGCTCGAGGAGAACTTTAACGACCTTAAGTTCGTCCCTGCGGTATCTGTCGGCACCGTATGGAAACACTCCTCGAACGTCGGGGCCGGCATAGATGACAGCGACTTTGACATCTACGCGGTCGCGACGAAGCTGGTAACGCAGACTCCGAAGCCTATCCTGCTGTCGGGCGGCGTCCTTTCTACCAAGGGATGGGTCACCGGAGCGCTCGGATTCGACAAGGACAGGGACGAGACGCTCTTTGCCAACGTCGACGTATTGCCGCTGGAGAACCTGGCGATAGGGTTCGAATTCAAGCAAGGCGCCAAGTTCAAGGACTTTAAGAACTCAAATTATTGGGACGCGCACGCGGCCTGGTTCGTCAACAAGAACCTGTCGCTTGTCGCGGCTTATGTGAATTCAGGGGACCACGAATCGACAAGCAAGGTCGGATTGGGCGACGGCATAGTGCTGAGCGCGCAATACGCATTTTAACAGGAGAAGATAATGAGCAAAATAGACCAAAAGCTTAGGACGGAGACGCTCGCGTTGCACGGCGGGCAGGAGCCCGATCCCGCGACGGGATCGAGGGCGGTGCCGATCTACCAGACGACCTCGTACCAGTTCAAGAACACCGACCACGCGGCGAACCTTTTCGGCCTGCGCGAGTTCGGCAACATCTATACGAGGTTGATGAACCCGACGACCGATGTTCTCGAGAAGAGGATAGCCCTGCTCGACGGCGGAGTGGGCGCGCTGGCGACGGCAAGCGGGCAGGCGGCCATATCGCTCGCCTTATTGAACATAGCCAGGGAGGGTGATGAGATCGTCTCCGCGGACAACCTTTACGGCGGGACCTACAACCTCCTGCATTACACGTTCGACCGTTTCGGCATAAAGGTCAAGTTCGTCAAGTCCAACGACCTGGATGCCCTGCAGAAGGCGATAACCCCGAAGACGAAGGCCGTTTACGCCGAGTCTATAGGCAATCCGAAGCTTGACGTCGCGGACCTCGAAGGCATTGCGAAGGTCGCGCACAGGAACGGCATACCGTTCGTGCTCGATAACACAGTATCGCCGTACTTGTTGAGGCCCATCGACCACGGAGTCGATATCGTCGTGTATTCGGCGACGAAGTTCATCGGCGGCCACGGGACCTCGTTGGGCGGGCTTATCGTCGATTCCGGGAAATTCGACTGGACTAACGGGAAGTTCCCGCTTATCGCGGAACCGGAACCCAGCTACCACGGGATCAATTTTGTCGAAGCGCTTAAGCCGCTCGGCAATGTAGCCTATATCATAAAGGCAAGGGTCACGCTCCTGCGTGACCTTGGCCCGACGGTATCGCCGTTCAATTCGTTCCTGTTCCTGCAGGGGCTCGAGACCTTGCACCTGAGGATGCCGAGGCATTCCGAGAACGCGCTTGCAGCCGCGGAATTCCTCTCGAAGCACCCGAAAGTAAGCTGGGTCAATTACCCGGGACTCAAGGACAGCCCGGAAAGGGACAGGGTAAAAAAGTACCTGCCTAAAGGCGCCGGAGCCATATTAGGCTTCGGGATAAAAGGAGGCCTTGAAGCGGGAAGCAAGTTCATTAATTCGCTCGAGCTCATATCGCATCTTGCGAACGTCGGCGACGCGAAGAGCCTCGCGATACACCCGGCGACAACGACGCACCAGCAGCTCTCTCCGCAGGAACAGCTGGCGACGGGAGTAACGCCGGACTTCATAAGATTGTCTATCGGCATCGAGCACATTGATGATATAATTGACGATATAAAACAGGCGCTAGAAAAGTCATGACCAATATAAGGAGACGATAAGATGGCCACCAGGGTGTTTGACGATATAACCAAGACCATAGGCAACACGCCGCTGGTCAGGATAAACCGCCTGGCCAAGGGGCTGAACGCGACCGTATTGGCAAAAGTCGAGTCGTTCAACCCGCTTTCCAGCATAAAGGACAGGATAGGCCTCGCGATGATAGAGGCCGCGGAGAAGGCCGGCAAGATAAAGAAGGGCACGGTCATAATCGAGCCTACAAGCGGCAACACGGGCGTCGCGCTCGCGTTCGTCGCGGCGGCGAAGGGTTACCGGCTTATACTGACGATGCCTGAGACGATGAGCGTCGAGAGGAGGCAGCTCCTTAAGATATTCGGCGCGGAACTCGTCCTGACCGAGGGGCCGAAAGGCATGAAGGGCGCGATAGAAAAAGCCGAGGAGCTCGTGAAGGCGACGCCGGGCAGCTTCATGCCCCAACAGTTCAGCAACCCCGCGAACCCCGAGATACACAGGAAGACGACCGCCGAGGAGATATGGAAAGACACCGGCGGAAAGGTGGATGTCTTTATAGCGGGCGTCGGGACGGGCGGCACGTTGACCGGTGTCGGGGAAGTGTTGAAGAAGCGCAACCCTAAAGTGAAGGTCATAGCGGTCGAGCCTAAGGACAGCCCGGTGTTATCGGGCGGGAAGCCGGGGCCGCATAAGATACAGGGCATCGGCGCCGGATTCGTGCCTCAGATATTGAACAGCAGCATAATTGATGAGATAATACAGGTCGCTTCGGAAGACGCCGGCGCCGTATCGCGGCGCCTTGCAAAAGAAGAGGGCATCCTCGCGGGCATCTCGTGCGGCGCGGCGGTGTGGGCCGCGATCGAAGTGGCGAAACGTCCCGGATCCGCGGGCAAGACGATAGTAGTCATACTTCCCGATACGGGAGAAAGGTATCTTTCTACTTGGTTATTCCAGGAGTAATCTCCTAAGGAGAAGTTGTTTTGAAACGCAAAGTATATCTGGATCATAACGCGACAACGCCATTGCATCCGGAAGTGAAAAGGGCCATGACCGAAGCGATGGAAGTGTTCGGCAACCCGTCGAGCATGCACAGCTTCGGCAGGCAGGCGCACCGGCTCATAGACGACGCGAGGGAGAAGATCTCGTCGTTCATAGGCGGGAAGCCGGAGGATATCGTATTCGTCGGAAGCGGCTCCGAGGCGAACAATACCGTTTTTAACCTCCTGTCATGCACGGCGAAGCGCTGCGAAGCCCCCCATACTAAAAGGCGCCAGGTCATAACCTCGCAGATAGAACACCCGTGTATACTCGAAGCCGCGGGCTGCCTCGGCGAGAGGGGCATGGAGGTGGCCTACCTGCCCGTAGACAAATACGGCAAGATAGATATCGCGAAATACGAAGGGCTCATATCCGAAAACACGGCCCTCGTCTCGGTCATGATGGCGAACAACGAGATAGGCACGATACAGGATATAAAAAAGATAGGCGGCATCGCGCATAAGCACGGGGCGATGTTCCACACGGACGCGATACAGGCGGTAGGCAAGATCCCCGTTGACGTTAAGGACCTTGCCGTTGATTATCTCTCGTTGTCAGCGCATAAGATATACGGTCCGAAGGGCGTCGGCGCGCTTTATGTGTCGCCGGGCGTGCCGTTCTGCCCGTTCATACGCGGCGGCCACCAGGAGAGGGGCCGGCGCGCCGGGACGGAGAATACCGTGGGCATCGTCGGTTTCGGGAAGGCCGTCGAGATGCGCGTGAAGGAGATGGACGGCGAAAGCGAGAAACTGCTCTCGCTCAAATCGCGGCTGAAGGCAGGAATAGAAAAGAACATAAAGGATATCGAATTCAACGGCCATCCGTCGGACTCCCTGCCGGGCACACTGAACGTATCGTTCGATGCCGCCGAAGGCGAGGCGATACTGTTGTATCTCGACCTCGAGGGCGTCGCGGTTTCCACCGGCTCTGCATGCGCTTCCGGATCGCTCGACCCGTCGCACGTCCTGATAGCTACCGGTGTTTCGGAGGAGCGGGCGCACGGTTCGATAAGGATAAGCATTGGCCGCGACAATACTGAAGAGGAGATGGACTATACCGTCGAGAAGCTCGCGTTCGTCATAGACAAGACAAGGAACATGTCTACCGTCGGAAGAGGTGCCCATGGAAAAAAAGCCTGAGTGGGTCTATTCCGATAAGGTGAAGGACCATTTCATGAACCCGCGCAATGTGCTCGCGGACGAAGCGGCATATAATGCGGACGGCAGGGGCATCGTCGGCAACATCAAATGCGGCGACGAGATGATAGTCGCGATAAAGGTCGATAAGGCCAAGGGCGTGATCACCGATTGCAGGTGGAAGACCTACGGATGCGCGAGCGCGATCGCAAGCACATCGATGTTATCCGAGATGGTGAAAGGCAGGACCCTCGAAGAGGCCTATAAGATAACCGCAAAGGAGATCGTTGAGGAGTTGGGCGGCCTGCCCGGACATAAGGTCCATTGCTCCGTCCTCGGGCATGACGGCCTGCGCGCCGCGATAGACGATTATTACAGGCGGAACGGCATAAAGAAGTCCCTTTAGGAGGATATAATGGAAAAGATCCCCGATGAGATAGCAAGGTTCCTCCATTCGCAGCATTTCACCGTCGTATCAACGATAGGCGCGGACGGCCTGCCGCATACTTCCTGCAAGGGCATCGTCAACATTGAGGACGACGGCACCGTATACCTGCTGGACCTCTATAAGGGGCAGACGCATGATAATCTCGAGAAGAACCCCGCTATAAGCGTAAGCGTTGTTGATGAGCACCGCTTCAGGGGGTATTGCCTTAAAGGCACCGCGAAGCTGATCACCGAAGACCTGTTGGAGCCCCATATAATAAAGGCGTGGGAGGATAAGATAACAGCCAGGATAACCCACCGGCTCATCAAGAACCTGAAAGGCGAGCACGGGCACGATAGCCATCCCGAAGCCCGGCTCCCGAAGCCGAAGTACCTTATAGCCATGAAGGTGAAGGAGATAGTCGACCTTACGCCGCCTCCGCTCAGATAGATGGACAAATCCCCCCAAAGACGTTAAAATACCCCTATGCTTGACCCTAACCTTCAGCCCCACATTACCGGATTGGTAAGTAAACTCGGCGACCTCGGCGTCTTCATCGCGATGTTCCTCGAGTCCAGCATTGTCCCGATACCTTCCGAGGTCATAATAATCGGCGCGGGAGCCCTCGGTATACCTATCGTCTCGATCACGGTATTCGGTTCGATCGGCGCGACCCTCGGCGCCGCCGTCGGATACATGATCGGCAGGTACGCCGGAGCGCCTGTCATAGCGAAATACGGCAGGTATATCCTCATAAAACCGCATCATATCTGCAAGGCTGAGGATTTCGCGAAGAAATACGGCATATGGAGCGTGCTGATAGGAAGGCTGGTCCCGATAATACCTTTCAAGGTCTTCTCGATAGCCGCGGGGATAACGAAACTCCCGCTGCCGTCGTTCATCATCTGCACTTTCGTTGGGGTCGTCCCTAGGATAATACTGCTGTCGCTCTTCGGCACGAGCATCGTAAAATACACTAAGCCGACGGCCATAGCGGCGGGGCTCGCGCTGCTTATCTTCATATCGGTGAAGCTCACGAAAAAACTCTTCGATAAAAACAACAAAAAGGTGAAAAAATGAGCCTGATCTTCCTTGTCGTAGGGGCCGGTGTGCTCCTATTGCTCGGTTATTTCATATACGGCAGGTTCCTGAGCAGGCTGCTCCAGTTGAATCCCGATGCCAAGACGCCAGCCGTAGCAATGAAAGATGACGTCGATTATGTCCCGACGAACAAATTCTACCTGCTCGGCCAGCACTTCTCGGCCATCGCGGCCGCGGGCCCGATAGTCGGGCCGATACTTGCAGGAATGTGGTTCGGCTGGGTCCCGACGGTCATATGGATAATAATCGGAGGCATATTCATAGGCGGCGTCCACGACATGTTCACCCTCGTCGCCTCGCTGCGCCACCACGGGCGCTCGATAGCCGAGGTCATCAAGGAATACAAGAGCAAGAAGGCGTTCATAATATTCCTAGCCTTCCTTTGGATATCGATCATCTACATCATAACCGCTTTTACCGATATTACCGCCGGCACGTTCGCGGACCCGGCCAGGGGAGCGGGGGTCGCGTCATCGTCCATGATGTATCTGCTGCTCGCTCTCATAATGGGGATAGTGCTCAGGGTGTTCAAGCCCCGGCTTTCAATAGCAACATTTATTTTTATGCCGCTCGTCCTCGTCTGCATATGGCTCGGGCCTAAATTCCCGCTGCATATGCCGGCGCTGTTCGGCATGGACCTGCGCACCACATGGGATATACTGCTGCTCGGATATTGTTTTATAGCCGCTATCATACCCGTCTGGCTGCTGCTGCAGCCGCGCGGATATCTCGGAGGGTTCTTCCTGACGCTGACGGCCGGCGCGAGCCTCATAGGCATAATCGTCGGGCATTTTACGCAGAAACTCGTCATAAATTATCCCGCCTTTACCGGATGGGTGAACCCGGGCGGCCTGCCGTTGTTCCCGCTGCTCTTCACGACCGTCGCGTGCGGCGCATGTTCCGGTTTCCACGCGCTCGTCTCGTCGGGAACCACATCGAAGCAGGTTGCGAGGGAGCCCGACGCGAAGATCATAGGATACGGCGGAATGCTTTTGGAAAGTTTTGTCGCGATAACGGCTCTCGGGACGCTCCTGCTCCTGACCAAGACGCAGGCGCAGGGGCTCGGAAGCCCGGACCAGATATACGCGAACGGCGTAGCCACGTTCCTGAACAGCCTGGGGATAGACAGGGAGTTCGCGCTGACCTTTGCGCTCCTGGCATTCGCGACTTTCGTTTACGATACGCTCGACGTAGCCACGAGGCTCGGACGCTACATATTCCAGGAGCTGACGAATATACGCGGAAAGGTGAGCCTGTTCGTCTCTGCGTTCGTGACGCTGCTGCTTCCGGCATTTTTTGTCACGAGCAAGATGACCGATGCGCAGGGTAATGCCATCCCGGCATGGTCGCTCTTCTGGACGGTGTTCGGGTCGAGCAACCAGCTGCTGGCCGCGATGGTATTATTGGGCCTCAGCGTCTGGCTGTTCAGGAGGAGGAAGAATTACGCCGTAACGCTGCTTCCGGCGATATTCATGACATTCGTCGCGCTGACGTCCCTGGCCATGGTGTTGAAACCCTGGATAGCCAAACATATTTCGGAACACAGGCTGATACCGGAACCCCTCATCGTCACCTGTTCGATACTTTTCCTGTTGTCGTTCCTGCTGATCATAGAAGACATAATCATATTCTCAAGAGGTAATAAAGATGAGCACAAAAAAACCGGCGCCTGATTTTCACGAGATAGCCGTAGTCGGCGGAGGGCCCGCGGGCATCATGGCCGCCATACGCGCGGCGCAGCTCGGCAAGGACGTGGTCCTGCTTGAAAGGAACAGGTCCATAGGCCGCAAGATAATGATAACCGGGAAGGGCAGGTGCAACCTGACGAATTCCGCCGGCATGGACGAGTTCATGGCGAAATTCGGGAAGAACGGGCAGTTCCTCAGGTCGGCGTTCTACGCGTTCTTCAACGAGGACCTCATGGATTTTTTCAGGAAGAACGGGCTGGGCGTGAAGGTCGAGCGCCAGGGAAGGGTCTTCCCGTCGGACGACAGGTCCGCGTCCGTAGTGAAGGTGCTCGAGAAGTCGCTGCTGGAGAACAAGGTCCCGGTCATGCTCGAGGCGCGCGTGATGAGCATACTCAACGACGGCGGGATGTTCAGCCTAAGGCTCGACAGCGGCGCGGAAGTGCTGGCCAGGAAGCTCATACTCGCGACGGGCGGAGCCTCCTACAAGGCGACCGGCTCCTCCGGGGACGGGTTCCATCTCGCGAAATTACTGGGGCACAAGTTCAATCCGCTCAGGCCGGGGCTTGTCCCGCTCAAGACGAGGGAGAAGCTGGCCGCGGACATGCAGGGATTGACCCTGAAAAATATAAAGATCACGTTCGAATGCGGCGGCAGGAAGATAGTATCCGAGGTCGGCGAACTGTTGTTCACGCACTTTGGGGTTTCCGGCCCGCTCGTGCTCGACCTGAGCGCGCAGGTGGTCGCTCTTCTCGACACCAAGAAGCCCGTCTATGTCTCTATCGACCTGAAGCCGGGCCTGACCGCGGAGCAGATCGATAACAGGATACTGCGCGATATCGGGGAACATGGCAGCATAAGCATCAATACCATGTTGAAGGAGATGCTGCCGGTCAAGATGGTCCCCGTATTTGCGAGGATGCTCAAGCTCGATACGGCAAAGAGGATCAACCAGCTTACCGCGGCCGAAAGGCGCGGGGTAGCCGGCCTGATGAAATCATTCGTGCTGACCATAACCGAGCCGCTGCCTCTCGAGGAGGCGATGGTGACCTGCGGCGGCATACCGGTAAAGGATATAGACCCGAGGACGATGTGTTCGCGGATAGTGCCCGGGTTATATTTCGCGGGCGAGATAATAGACACGTCGGCTTCGAGCGGCGGGTATAACCTGCAGCAGGCTTTCTCGACGGGATATCTCGCGGGGGAGAGTGCGGCTAATGCGTAAGATAATCCTCGCTTCGCAGTCGAAGCAAAGACAGCGGCTGCTCAACCAGATAGGCCTCAAATTCGTGACCGCGAAGTCGGACGCCAAGGAGGATATGAGGCTCAAAGGCAGCTGCGCGAAGCTTGTGATGTCGAACGCGCTGAAGAAAGCCGAGGACGTCGCGAAGAGATACGGCTCGGGCGTCGTCATCGCGGCGGATACGGTAGTCCTTTCCGGCAGGAAGATAATCGGGAAGCCTAAGGACCTCGCCGATGCTTTCAGGACGCTGAAATTGATCTCGCAAAAGCCGCAATGGGTGTATACCGGGATGGCGGTAATAGATATCGACAATAAGAAGGTCCTTACGGACTACGAGAAGACGAAGATATACATGTACCGGCTGAGCGACAGGCAGATAAGGAATTATTTCAGAAAGGTCTCGCCGATGGACAAGGCGGGCAGTTTCGATATACAGGGTCTCGGCAGCATATTCATAAACAGGATAGAGGGGTGCTTCAACAATGTCATCGGTTTGCCGTTGGCGAAGCTCGCGAAGATGCTCAAGGAGATAGATATGGACCTCTTCGCGTAACGGGGTCTTTTTTTATATCTTTACAACCATAAATAATTATGGTATATATCTAAGTATGGAAGAATTGACCTTGAAGCAGGCGAGCATATTGGATTTCATAAGGGAGAGGAAGCTCCGGGGCGGCATCACGCCTACCCTCGAAGAGATAAGGGGGCATTTCCGCCTGAAGGCGATAGGGACCGTCCAGGACCACCTGCGTGCCATAGAAGCAAAGGGATATATAAAGCGTTCGAGGAAATCCCGTTCCATAGAGATAGCCGGCCTCGAGGCCCGCAACATAGTTGATGTGCCGGTAATAGGGCGGATAGCCGCGGGAAAACCGCTGCTGGCGGCCGAGAACCTCGAAGACCGGATCTGTATAGACAGGGCATGGGTAAGGACGGACGGCCAGGTATTCGCGCTGAAGGTAAAGGGCGAGAGCATGTCCGGCGCCGGCATAAACGACGGCGATGTCGCCATAATAAAGAAGCAGCCTTCCGCGGAGAACGGCGAGATAGCCGCGGTAATGATAGACGGCGAGGCGACCTTAAAGAGGTTCCGCAAAGAAGACGGCCGCATAACGCTCAAGCCCGAGAATCCCGCCTTCAAACCGCTCTACATCGAAAAGTCACGCCAGGTATCGATATTGGGGAAATTAATAGGAATATACCGCAAATACTAGGTGGCCGCATGTTCAATCCTAATGCGCGATGGGACAGGAAGCTGCCTCGCGACGACAATCCCGACGAAAAGATCCCCGTTGAAGCGTCCTTCAACAACGGCTCGGTCGCGCCGCGCAGTTTCCGCTACGCCGGCTCTGTCCACGAGATAAAAGAGATAACGTTCCGCTGGAAGGAGCGCGCCGGCTCGGAACAGTTCTATTATTTCAATGTCACCGACGGCGCCGACGTATATAAGATATATTTCGGGGACAGGAGCCTCATCTGGAGGATATCGAGGGTTGAATAGGACGGTAATGCATATAGACATGGACGCGTTCTTCGCCTCGATAGAGCAGGCGTCCGACCCGCGCCTCCGAGGCAAGCCCGTCATAGTCGGGGGCAGGGCGAGCAAGGAGAGGACCGTCGTATGCGCGGCCTCGTACGAGGCGAAGCGCCTGGGCATAGATTCCGCGATGAGCTGCGCCGAGGCGTTCAGGATATGCCCGCAGGCGGAGTTCGTGGCCGCCGATACCGCGAAATACATATTCACGTCCCGTGCGATATTCGACATGCTCAAGCCATACAGCCCGCACGTCGAGCAGGCCTCCGTAGACGAGTTCTACCTCGACATGACGGATACGGAAAAGTTCGTCGGCCCCGTTGAGGCGGTCGCGCGCGAGATAAAAGGCCGCATAAGGTCGGAGTTCGGCATAACGGCTTCCGTGGGAATATCGGAGAACAGGCTCTTCGCGAAGGTAGCCTCAAAGTTAAAAAAGCCCGACGGGCTCTTCGTGCTGGAGAGGAAGGATATAGCCGCGGTCCTTAAGGAGATGCCGGTCGGGAAGATAGCCGGCATCGGCAGGAGCCTTACGGAGAAGCTGAACGGCCTCGGGGTCTTCGTCTTTTCGGACATGGCGAAATTTGACAGGGATTTTTATTACGGTGAGTTCGGAAAGACCGGGTTGTGGCTCTATGCCGTATCGCGAGGAGAGGACGGCCCTTCGCTGCCTTCCTGGCACCGGGAGGACGGCCCGCCAAAATCGGTAGGGCATTCGTATACCCTGCCGTATAACGCGCAAAACCCGGAACTTATAAGGGCGTGGCTCAGGTTATTATGCGAGATGGTCGCCTCCCGGCTGCGCGCGCTCGGGCTTGAAGGAAGGTGCCTGCACGTATTCCTGAGGCAGCCGGATATGGGTTTTGTCTCGAGACAGAAGAGGTTCCAGGTGCCGACGTCCGACGGGGCGGAGATATTCATGCGGGCCGAGTCGGTCATTAACGGCCGCATGCGCCACGGGCTGAAAGGGTTCAGGATGCGCGCGCTCGGGGTCAGCGCCTCGATGCTTACGCCGGCCGGCGGCAGCTGCCTTTTCGAGTCCGAGAGGAAGAGGATGGAACTGATAAGGTCGATGGACGAGATAAACGGCAAGTACGGGGAATGGACGGTCTATCCGGCGAGGGTGAACGGGATCCGGCCTACATGAGCGAGCCGGAAAGGTTCCTCAGGACATGCACGGATTCTTTTACTATAGTCGGGTCAAACTGGGTCCCTGAACATTTCTCTATCTCGTCGCAGGCGGTCTCCTTGGACATCGCCTTGCGGTATGTCCTCGTAGATGTCATCGCGTCGAACGCGTCCGCGATAGATATGATCTTCGTGCCGAGAGGTATCTGGTCGCCCCTGAGGCCCGCGGGATAGCCCCTGCCGTCGAAACGTTCGTGGTCCGAGCTGGCTATCATGGCCACATCCTTAAAATCGGTTATAGTCTCGAGCAGTTCGCGCGTATAGACCGCGTGTAATTTCACGGTCTCGAATTCCTCAGGCGTAAGTTTCCCGGGCTTGTTTATGAGGCTCCTTGCTATCCCGAGCTTGCCGACGTCGTGCAGCAATGCCGACCATTTCGTCTTCGTGATATCGTCATGCGAGAGGTTCATGGCCAGCGCGATAAGCATCGAGTAGACCGAGACCCTCTTGGAGTGGCCGATCATGGACGGGTGTTTCGTGTCGATCAACTGGGAGAAGACCTCGCAGGCGATGCCGACGGCATCGACGCTCGCGGGTATGTCTACCTGGCCGGTCTCGGCCCTGACCCTCTTGAATATGTCCGAGATCTTATCCTTTTCCATGACCTCGTCCAGCATCTTCCCGTTCTTCAGGATATCCAGGACGGAATCGACCATATCTGCCGATGCGCGCTCGTTCTTCCAGGATGACATCGCCTTTTCGACGTCGGCCATGCCGCGTATAGACTCATCCCTTAAAAGCAGGTCGAGCTGGTCGGCTATCTGTATGATCTGCGCGCCGAGCGGTATCTCGCCGCGCTGCCTGCCGAGGGGGTAACCCTTGCCGTTGTACCACTCGTGGTGGTTAAGTATCAGTTTTGCTATCGTCGAGAGGTTCGGTATCTGGCTGGTCAGTTCGGCGCCGATTATAGTATGGGACAATATTATCGGGTTCTGCCGCGGGTCCTCGTGCGTGAAGAGGTAATGGGTTATATGCTCCGGCAAAGCGAGATAGCCTATGTCGTGGAGAAGGGAGGCGTAAAAAATATCCTTTCTCTTTTCGGGGGCGATCGTCTTGGCGAATTCGGACGAGAAGATGCCGACTCGCCACGAGTGGTAGAGGTTGGTGCCTTCACTCATCACGTCGAGCACGTAGGCGATAGCGGAGACAAGCTCATTTATCGTTCTGGTAGTATTTATCTCCATGCTCACAATAAGTTAGCACAGAAGTTTTGCATTGTCAATCCGGCTCTTAAGGCGGTATAATTGTCTGCGATGAGCGACATAAATATTGTCTATGAAGATGGCCGCGTGATGGTCGTCGAGAAGCCCGCGGGCATGCTCGTGACCCCTGCTCCCGGAAGTAACCACAATACGCTTACTGATCATCTGAATAAAGGGCGGGTTGGCCCGGCAGTTCATCCGTGTCATAGAATTGACATGGATACGTCCGGGCTGATACTATATGCGAAGGGCAAGGGCACACAGGAGGCGCTGATGGAAGATTTCAAGCAGCGCCGCGTGAAGAAGTCGTATATCGCGTTCGTGAACGGCCGTATAGGGAACAGGGAGGGAGCGATCGAGCTTCCGATCGAAGGAAAGAGGGCCGTCACGAAATACAGGCTGACTGAGCAGAGGAAGGATTTCGCGGTCCTTGACGTCGAGCCCGTAACGGGCCGAACGAACCAGATAAGGATACACTTAAAGGCTGCGGGTCATCCGTTGGTAGGCGAGAGGAAATTCGCGTTCGCTAAGGATTTTAAGCTGAAGTTCAGGAGGGCGGCGCTCCATTCGCATAGGATAGAGTTCCCGCACCCGGGCACGGGCGAGATGATGTCGTTCGTCTCTCCGATGCCGGACGACATGAAGAAGTTCCTCGAAGAAAACAAGTGAAAGGAGGTCGGAGATGAAAAGGGCATTTGTATTTGTCATGGCAGCGGTGTTTTTTGCGTCGATGTCGGCCGCGAACCCGAAGGCTTACGCCGACAAGTGGGAGGACCTGATAACTGAGTCAGGAAAAGTGCTCGACGAGGTCAACTCGATGCCGGATACCGGGATCCCGTCCGACATGTTCAAGAAATGCAAGGCGATAGCGATATTCCCGTCCACGGTAGGCGGCGGCTTCATATTCGGCGCGAAATACGGGCAGGGTGTAGTTGTTTACAGGGATGACAAGGGCGAATGGAGCCCCCCGGCCGTCTTTAATATAGGGGGGGGAAGCTTCGGCTGGCAGATAGGCGGCCAGGCGACGGACCTCATACTCGTCATGATGAATGACCGCGGCGTGGACGGTTTCCTCGCGAGCAAATTCACGTTGGGAGCCGACGCTTCGGTCGCGGCGGGCCCCGTGGGAAGGGACACGCAGGCCTCGACCGACCTCCAGCTCAAGGGCGGCATATTCTCGTATTCGAGGTCGCGCGGCGCATTTGCCGGCGTGAAAGTCGAAGGCAGCGGCATATCGCAGAACAAGGAAGGCAACAAGGCTTTATACAAGCAGGACCTTTCCGCGAAGGAGATCCTGAAGGAAGGGAAAGCAAAGCCGACGGCCGCGGGCCAGGCGCTTATAAAGGACTTACAGAAGTACAGCAAGTAAAATCAGGGACGGTTCTTCAGCCAAAGCTGAAAGTGTCCCCATGGGGGACGGTTCTCCGATTGGCTCAAGAACCGTCCCTTTTGCGTTCATATCACTTATTGTCAGCGGGGGCAATTCCTGTTATAATTACAATACGATGAAATCCTACACGGAGTACCTATTTTTCAATACGGAAAAACGTTACGATATCCTGAACATCACCCCGCAGGTCGAAAAGGCCATTGATAAGAGCGGGATAAAGGAAGGCCTCTGCCTCGTCAACGCTATGCACATCACGGCGAGCGTCTTCATCAACGATGACGAGAGCGGCCTCCATAAGGATCTCCTGGACTGGGTCGAAAGGCTCGCCCCGTTCGGCAAGGATAAGTACAGGCATAACATGACCGGCGAGGACAACGGCGACGCGCATCTCAAAAGGACCATAATGGGCCGCGAGGTCGTCGTGGCCGTCACGAAAGGCAGGATGGATTTCGGGCCGTGGGAGCAGATATTCTACGGCGAGTTCGACGGCCGGAGGAAGAAGAGGGTCCTTGTGAAGGTAATAGGGGAGTGATATGAAGACAACGGCATCCGATGGGCTGTTTTTCCAGTGGCATATTACAGACGCGTGTAATTTCAGGTGCAGGCACTGCTACCAGCACGGCTTTACGCATAATTCCGAACTGGCGCTGCCGGAACTCATAAAAGTATATGAGAATATCGCCTCTTGCGCGAGAGGCAGGAAGATAAACCTGAACATAACAGGCGGAGAGCCGTTCCTGAGGAAGGACCTCTGCGAGCTGCTGCGTTACCTCGATAAACACCAGGATACCGGCGAACTCATGGTGATAACCAATGCGAGCCTTATCGATGAAAAGGCGCTCGACGACCTTAGCGCGATAAAAAAACTTAAGGCGGTCAAGATATCCCTCGACGGCGCGACCGAAAAGACGAACGATGCGATAAGGAAGCCGGGGGCCTTCAGGACCGCGCTCGAGAAGATCAACCTGATACAGGAGAGGACCGGCCTCGAGGTCATAATCATGCTTACGCTGATGCGCTCGAATGCCTATGAGATGCCCGCGCTCCTCAACCTCTGCAGGGAACTGAGGGTGGACGGCCTGATGCTCGAGCGGTTCATCCCGCTCGGCCAGAGCGGCGCCCTGAAATCCGAAGTGATCACAAAAGAGGATTGGAAGAGGACAGTAAAGGATATATGCGAATATATGGAAGTCGACCTCGCCGAGAGCGAGATACTCCCGTGCAAGGCCTTCTGGGTGAAGTTCGAGGGCGATGACGCGCGGCTGCTTACGGCGGAATGCAACCTCGGCGATGACGCGTTCGCGATAATGCCGAACGGCGACCTTCTCCCGTGCCGCAGGTTCGATATAGTACTCGGCAACCTGCTCCGCAGGGACCTGGCGTATATCGTAAAAGACAACGCCGTACTGCGCGATATCACGGACAAATCAAAACTTAAAGGCAAATGCCGCAATTGCCAGATAGACCGCTGCCGCGGATGCAGGGCCATGGCCTACGCGGTATATAAAGATTATTTGGCGGAGGATAACCTATGCTGGCTATAAGGAAAATGAAGAGGGTCGGCAACAAGACCCAGGTCATATGCACGCTCGGTCCCGCGAGCTCTACGGAACCGGTCATAAGGAAGATGGGCGAGGCAGGCATGGGCGTAGCTCGGCTTAATTTCTCCCATTCGTCGTATAAGGACCAGGAAGCGAAGATAAAACTTATCAGGAAGATCAATAGGGGGTTCGCAAAACCCATAAAAATAATGCAGGACCTCGAAGGATACAGGATAAGGATAGGAAAGCTCGACGACGGCAGGCCGGTGGAGGTCAGGAAGCGGCAGAAGATCATACTGACGAATCGCTGTTCCGTCGGAAGCGGTAACGTGATACCCTTTGATTACCACGGCTCCCTGTGTGACATCAGGGGCGCGGAGTTCATTTACATAGACGACGGTAATATAGCCCTGAAGGTAAAGAAGATATGCAGGGACCGCATCGAGACGTCGGTCTGGGCCGGCGGCCTGATAAGGGAGAGGAAAGGCATCAACATGCCCGGCGCGAAGCTGAAGTTCTCGGGCCTTACGGCCAAGGACAGGAAGGATATCGCGTTCGGGATAAAGAATAAAGTGGATTTCATAGCGCAGTCGTTCGTCAGGAACGAGGACGATATCATGCGTATAGTGAAACTCGTAAAGCCGCGCCTTCCGGATTGTAAGGTGGTCGCGAAGATAGAGAACCGCGACGGGATAAGGAACATAGACGAGATCCTCGCGGCCTGCGACGGCATCATGATAGCGAGGGGCGATATGGGCGTCTCGATGCCGATACAACAGATACCGATAATCCAGAAGATAATAATCAAGAGATGCAACCGCGACGACAAATTCGCCATCACGGCCACGCAGATGCTCGAGAGCATGACCGAGAGCCTGCGCCCGACCCGCGCCGAGGTCACCGATGTGGCCAACGCGATAATGGACGGCACGAGTTACGTCATGCTCTCCGGCGAGACGGCCGTGGGCCGCCATCCGGTCGAGACCGTCAGGATGATGGAGAGCATTATAGATTTCACCGAGGGATACCTCTACGGCAGGTTCCTGCCCTTGGGCAAATAGAAAAGGAATAGATACGCGATGCCCCATTATGATTACGAGTGCCAGAAATGCAAGCACGTCTTCGAGATCTACCAATCGATGACCGCCGAGCACCTTACGAAGTGCCCGAAATGCAAAGGCCCCCTGAAGAGGCTTATAGGCGGCGGGGCGGGGATAATATTCAAAGGCTCCGGGTTCTACGAGACGGATTACAAGAGGAAGTCCCAGGCGAAGCCCTGCGAAAAGGCGGCGTCGAGCTGCCCGGCAAATTGTAAGCACAAACATTGAGGTCTGTCAGATGCGCGTTGCGATGTATTACGGTAACAGCGATGTGCGCACCGAAGAGGTGCCCGTCCCGGAGATAGGTGACGGCGAGATACTCATCCGCGTCATGGCGAGCGGCATCTGCGGAAGCGATGTCATGGAGTGGTATCGCAAGGACAAGGTCCCGCTTGTGCTCGGGCACGAGATAGCCGGCACCGTAGAGAAGGCAGGGAGCGGGGTCAAGGGCATAAAACCCGGCGATCGCGTAGCCGCGTCGCACCATGTCCCGTGCGGCAAATGCCGGTATTGCCTGAAAGGCCATGAGACGGTCTGCGAGACGCTGCGCAAGACGAATTTCTTCCCCGGAGGTTTCGCCGAGTTCGTTCGTATACCTAGGATAAATATTGAAATGAAGGGCGTCTACCCCATTCCCGATAACATGTCGTTCGAGGAAGCGACATTTATCGAGCCGCTGGCATGCGTTTTCAGGGGCCAGAGGCTGGCCGGGGTCAGGAAGGGCGATACGGTCCTTGTCATAGGAAGCGGCATATCCGGCCTTTTGCATATAAAACACGCGCGCGCCCTCGGCGCGGGCCTTATAGCCGCGACCGACCTGTCCGGATACCGCCTCGATGTTGCGAAACGGTCCGGCGCCGGATACGTATTCAATGCCGCGGAGTATTCGCCGCAGAAGCTGAAAGATGTCAACGGCGGGTTATTGGCGGACGTCGTGATATTATGCGCCGGGGCGGCTCCTGGAGTTCGGCAGGGGCTCGATTCCGTCGAGCGCGGGGGCACCGTGTTGTTCTTTGCGGCCGCCGAGAAGGACTTGGCCTTGCCTGGGACAATAAACGGCATATTCTGGAAGAGCGAGGCCGCTCTTATGAGTTCCTATGCCGCGACGCCCGCGGAACATCTCGAGGCGATGCGTTTGATAAGCTCCGGCCGGGTCGCCGTAAAGGACATGATAACCCACAGGCTCGGGCTCGCGCAGGCACAGGAAGGCTTCGGGCTGGTCGCGGGCGCGAAAGATTCCATGAAAGTAATAATAGAACCCCAGAAATAAAAGGAGGTCATGCCATGCCTGTCATTTCGATCCTGCTGATCGTAGCCGTAGTCGCGTTGTTCTGGCTCGTAATTATTTTTAACGGCCTGGTCCGTCTGAAAGTCAGGGTCGCGAACGGCTGGTCGCAGATCGACGTCCAGCTGAAGAGGAGGCACGACCTGATACCGAACCTCGTCGAGACCGCCAGGGGCTATATGAAATTCGAGAGGGATACGCTCGAGAACGTCACGAAAGCCCGCACGCAGGCGACGCAGGCGACGACCGTAAAGGATAAGGAAGGCGCCGAGAACATGCTGACCGGAGCCTTGCGTTCGCTCTTTGCCGTAGCGGAAAAGTACCCGGAGCTGAAGGCAGGCCAGAACATGATAGCGCTCCAGGGAGAGCTGGCCTCGACCGAGAACCAGATCGCCTCGGCAAGGCAGTTCTATAACGATGAGGTCACGAGATACAATACGGCGGTCAAGACATTCCCTGCGAATACCGTCGCTCCGGCCTTCGGTTTCGCGGCCGCTGAATTCTTCGAGCTGAAGGACCTGGCCCAGAAGGAACCGCCCAAAGTCAATTTCGCATAGGACGTATTGAAAAAACAGGCGAATAAGGTATAATTTAACCACTCGCCGCAAAAGGAGATACAACATGGACTGGGGAATGAAGAACCGCCTGAGCCGCATAATTAAGAAGGACGGCCGCACCGTGATGCTCGCGGTCGACCACGGGTATTTCCTCGGGCCCGTATCTAAGCTCGAGGACCCGGCAAAGACCATAAAGCCGCTTCTGCCCTATACCGACGCGCTTATGCCTACGCGCGGCGTGCTGCGCAATTGCGTGGACGCGTCGAACGACATACCCATAGTCCTGAGGGCCTCCGGCGGCAACAGCATAATCGGAGAGGACCTGTCCAACGAGGAGATAACCGTATCGATGAAGGACGCCGTCCGCCTGAACGTATCCGCGGTCGCGTTCTCGATATATATCGGCTCGAAGCATGAACACCAGACCCTGATAAATTTCGCAAAGCTCGTCGACGAAGGCATGGAATACGGCATGCCCGTGCTGGCCGTGACCGCCGTCGGCAAGGAACTGGAGAAGAGGGACGCGCGCTACCTGTCGTTATGCTGCAGGATGGCGGCCGAGATGGGCGCCAGCTTCGTTAAGACGTATTATTGCGAGGATTTTGAGAAGGTCATCAAGAGCTGCCCGGTCCCGGTGGTCATAGCCGGAGGGCCGAAGCTTAAGACCGAGTTCGACGCGCTCAGGATAGCATGCGACGCGATAAAGCTCGGAGCTGCCGGCGTGGACATGGGGCGCAATATCTGGCAGTCGGAAGATCCCGTGGCCATGATCAAGACGGTCAGGGCTATCGTGCACGAAGGCATCCCGTTCAAAAAAGCGCAGGATATGCTTAAATGTTCGTAAACCCGTTCTCCAAGAATGAAGACTGGATCAAGAACGACAAGAATTGCTTCAAGCTGCTCGATGACTTCGGGGTGGGTGTCTGCGTCATCAACTCGAAGATGGAGATCATTGCGCTGAACAGGGTAATGAAGAAGTGGTTCCCCGGCGTAAACCTGAATTCGCAGCCTATATGCCATAAGGCATTCAATTTTCCTTCCCGCAATTCCGTATGCTCTTATTGCCCGACGATAAAGACGTTAAATGACGGCAAGGTCCATGAGGCCGTCACGGAAACCCCTTATGGCGGGAAGGTCATCAATTACCGCATTGTCTCCTCCCCGGTCGAGAACGAAAAAGGGGAGGTCATAGCGGCGATCGAAGTGGTCGAGGACGTCACGGATAAACTTTGCGCGGAAAAACAGATGAAGGACGCCGAGAGCCTGTACCACGCCACGATCAATTCCCTCAATTACCCGATACACGTTGTGGATGATAAATTGAGGATAGTATTCATTAACGACTCCTTCAAGGCCTGGAGCAGGAGCCTCGGCCTGAAAACCGATATAGTCGGCATGGACGTCTTCAGGGCGTTCCCTTTCCTGCCGGAAAAGGTCAGGGAGGAATACAACACCGTATTGCGCAGCGGCAAGCCCCTGACGACCGAAGAGACTATCCGGATCGAAACGGCAGATGTCGCAACGGAGACGCAGAAGATACCGATCCTCGAGCAGGGCAAGACGATAAAGATAATAACGGTAGTGCTGGATATAACGCGCCCAAGGAGGAACGAGACGCTGCTCAGGGATATCAGGCGCCAGCAGGAAG
>Ga0172381_10002158_pt1 | contig 22193 bp, 18 predicted proteins | sample Leawel6488metaG_FD_119754 | JGI IMG/M metagenome (GOLD analysis project Ga0172381, IMG submission 119754) | Leachate microbial communities from a municipal landfill in Southern Ontario, Canada - Leachate well 64-88 metaG | ecosystem: Engineered > Solid waste > Landfill > Unclassified | place...
CTTGGGTCGCAACGAGGCTTATGATGTTATGGCGGCAGCTGAAGTCCTTAAAAAACATCCGGAAACAAAGGATCTTCCTTTGTATGTGTATGGATTTTCAATGGGAGCTGTCTCAGCAATTACTGCGCAAGCGCAGGATCATACGTTGTTTAAGGGTATGATTCTTGACTGCCCTTTTGAATCAAGTGATAACCTTTTTGATCGTGGTATGAGTAACGTGAAAGTTAATGTGTTTGGTTACAAGGTGTCCTTACCGGGTACCTCGTATCTTAAAGATTATATGTATTCGAGCCCTCGAGTTCAGGAATTAGTGAAACGGACACTTAAAGCGTTGACCCGTTGGGATTCAGTGCAAGTAGACACGGATTTAAGGCCTGTATATCCCGAAGAAGCAATTAAATTCATTACGGTTCCTGTCTTTATGATTGGGTCTCATAATGATGATAAGGCGCCGGAGGCAGTTGTTAAAAAATTGTATACGCAGATTGGTTCGGCAACGCTTGAACAGCAAAATATACCAAAGAGATTGTGGATTTCGGAAGGTAGGCGTCACTTTGATACGGTGCTCTATAATTACGACAAATATTGCTACAAGGTAAATAGCTTCTTAAATAAATGCCTTGATGGAACGATGAGCGGGGCAAAAGAAGTTAAAGAAGGGATACAAAAATGAATTTCGGGGTGATTATCAAAAACCTGATATTATTCCTGTTGATAGCTTTTATTATAAGCGTTTTATCAACAGGTGTTTCTTTGCAGGCTGCCGTATTGCTTTTCTGAGCGTAATCAGCTAGTTTTCTTTCCATGATAACCATCTATTTCCGGAAAATCGTGGAGAAAAAATATGATAACCATCTCTCTTGCTCAAAAAAAACTTTTCGATGTGGCAGCTGATGCCTACGTGTTCCTGCTTGAGCAGGATTTTCCTTTTTCATCTCTTGAATTAGCTAAACGATTATATGCTCCTCTTGAGTCATTACTCAAGGAACGGAAATTTACGGGTAAAGCCGAAAGTTCTCTTCTGGTAACGGGTGTCCACGAAGGGAAAGGGGTCTATCTTCTTCTTATAGGTCTTGGTGCTCGCGATAAGCATAAAAAACTATCTCTCGAGTTTTATCGTCGTGGGATAGGGCGCATGGTCCGTTTTGCTGAAAGCAATCAGGTTAAGAAAGTTGTTCTGTCTTTGGCTGATGCGGGCCATTTTGGAATTACTGTTGAACGGCTTGCTCAAGAAACCTCAACTATTGTATTTAAATCTTCCTATTATTTTGATGATTTCATTACGTCCCCAGAAAGAAAACTGTTTAGAACTACTGATTTTATATGTACCCTTGATCGCAAACATATGAAAGCTGCTGAAGCAGGATTGCAACGTGGATGTATCATTGCCCAGTCCTTGAACAGCGCTCGCTATTGGTGTGATCTTCCTCCCTGCGTTCTTACTCCTGAAAAGTTAGCGGAACATGCTGAAAGCATAGGAAAGGAATGTCATCTTAAGACCACTATTTTTGATACAAAAGATATTAAGAAAATGGGTATGGGAGGCTTGATGGCCGTATCCCAAGGTTCTGCTCAGGGATGTCGTTTAGCGGTTCTTGAGTATCATGTATCAAAAAAAGCGCCTACGATTGCACTTGTTGGTAAGGGAATTACCTTTGATTCAGGTGGATTGAGTATTAAACCTGCTCAAGGCATGGAAACCATGAAGGATGATATGTCGGGAGCAGCTGCAGTCCTTGCCTCCATGAAAGCAATCGCACAACTTAAACCATCTGTTAATGTCATTGGTCTTGCCCCTATGGCTGAAAATATGCCAAGTGGTACTGCCACACGTCCGGGGGATATTATTACCTTCTATAACGGTAAGACTGCTGAAGTAAAAAATACTGATGCCGAAGGTCGCCTTATTCTTGCCGATGCTCTTGCGTATGCAGTAAAACATTACCAGCTTGATGCGATTATCGATCTTGCCACCCTTACCGGTGCATGTTCTTACGCTCTTGGTCCTTTCTATACTGGCCTCTTTACTCAGGATGATGATTTGGCAGGGCGTCTAGAAGCCGCAGCAAAAACGTCTGGTGACCGTGTATGGCGTCTACCGATGGATGAAGATTATCGTAAGGCAGTGAGATCAGAAGTGGCTGATTTGTGCAACTCAGGCAATCCTGCCTACCGTGCAGGGGCAATTACGGCTGCCTTTTTTCTGAGTAATTTCGTCAATTCAGTACCGTGGGCTCATCTTGATATTGCAGGTACCGCTTTTGGTGTGCCTGATTTGACCTACGTTCGCCCTGGTGCTACCGGTGTTGGTATTCGTTTATTGATCGATATGATCGAAAATTGGTAGATTAAGTATCTATCTTGAAATAGTCATTTTTCGATGGAAAGAGCTCTTCCTTTATGAGGGGCTCTTTTTTTGCCAGCATTTTACTTTTTTTGGTTGTTTTTTGGAGTTTATGGGGGCTTCCTTTAGATAGGTGCTTTATTGATTAAGAGCTAGGTAACACACTGTTAATAAGGGGGAAGTCATGGTATAATTATTTTATAATAGAAAACTTATTTGTATAAAATGGAGATATTCTATGCAAACATTGAAAATATTACTATTTGATGCTGTTGAGAATGGCAATTGTGATCAAGTGAATGGCGCACTTAAAGCAGGTGCTGATATAAATGCGAAGACTGATGAAGGTATTACGCCTTTGATGGCAGCAGCTTTTCTTGGCCATGCAGAAGTAGTTAAGCTATTACTTAAAAAAGGTGCCAACGTAGATATTAAGGGACTTCGTGGTTGGACGGCTCTCTTATTTGCTGTGAGTAGGGCACATGAGGTGGGAAGTACGAAAACAGCTCGTCTATTGATTGAAAAAGGTGCTGACGTAAATGTAAAAGGTAAAGATCGTACTACTGCTTTGATAGAGGCAGTTGGACAAGGACATGTAGATCTGGTGAAGGCATTAATTAAAAAGGGTGCTGATGTAAACTGCCAGTTTTTGAATGGATATACGCCACTTCTTATAGCAGTTAATGAAGGATATGAGTCTATTGCTCGGCTTCTTGTTGCTGCCGGTGCACAAGTAAATGCAAAAAATAAACCTGGTGATACTTCTCTCCTCATAGCAGCTCAAAAAGGGTATTCAAAAATTGTTCGATTTTTAATTGAACAGGGAGCTGATGTGAATGCTGAGGATCGTCATGGGTATGGGGCTTTGTCTTTTTATGTTGTCTCGGGAAAAAGAGGCGATGTAAAGACCATTAAGGCATTACTTGATGCTGGTGCCAAGGTAAATGCTCAGGATAGAAATGGTACCAATACAGCTGTTATGTTTGCAGCATGTAGGGCAGATTTAAAAGTTATTAAAACCCTTGTTGACGCTCAAGCTGATATTAATGTAAGAACTCGTGATGGTTTTACGGCCCTTATGTTTGCAGTTGATTTTGGACATCTAAAAGTGGTTAAAGAATTGGTTGCCCATGGTGCTGATATAAACATTAAGAACAATCAAGGCGAAACGGCTCTTGAGAGAGCAAAAAAAAGTGATGATACGGCGATCGTTGCGTATCTTCAAAAAATATCAAAACCGAGATAAATGTAAGTGCTCTTTATACAGGGCCTTCAATGGTCCCTGTTTATGGGGAGCCCTTAATTATGCCATTTTTACTATTAATTCAGGTAAAAAGGGTGGAAAGAACGAGTGGTTTTTTTCGACTGGTTGTGGTATACTGTTAGTATATTGCTGTAAGAATTGTTTGATAGATTGATTCAAATTGATAATATTCTGAAGGGATTCTTTGAAACAGATTGTTCGTCATCTTTTTGTGTCGGTATCGCTTATTTCTCTCTTAAGTACTATTCAAGCCGAGGAGTTGGGTAATTACTACCGTGATCATGGCACACCACTTATGAGAGCAGTATGTGCTGGTAACATATCAGAGGTTCAGGAGCTCTTAAAAACGAGTAATGAAGCTATAAATGCCAAAGATGAATATAAGCATACGCCGCTTTTAATGGCAGCATATTTTGGTAAAGCTGATGTTATTAAAGAACTGCTTAAAGCAGGTGCTGATGTAAATATTCAGGGCGGTGATTTTGATGAAACAGCGCTTATGCTTGCAGCTTATCGAGGCCGTCCAGATGTTGTCAAAGAGTTGTTAGGTGTTACTGGAATAGACATATATCTAAAAAATAGTCGCGGTCAAACTGCTCATATGCTTACGAGTAATGGAGAGATTCTTCACCTCTTGAGAGAGGCTGGAGATCGTAGACAAGAGCTGTTGGCTCAGATAGAGGATGCGGCGAATCGCAATGATCATCAAGCTATAACAAGATTAATAAATGACGTGTCAGTGAAAGAGGTGCTTACTAAGCATGATGTCAAACCTATTCTTGATAGTGCTGCGCTTACTGTGCACTGGGCTGATTATGTAGATAAATACACTCACCAGTACGTAAATCCTATGGCTAGAAAAGGGTGGAATTTATTAGGAGAACGGCTTCCAGAGTTTGCGTATAAACATGTCTTAAATCCGGTCAATACTCATCTAGACAACGTAACAAAAAACATCAAAGCGCCTGATCAAGCAACCGCTCTGGGATTTGTGGCCGCTTGGTTACTAAAATACCCTTTTCTTACTATCTATGTAGGGTCAATAGGGGCGACGGAAGCGCTTCTTATTGCTTCGTGGGGTGTTGGGGTAGCTCCTATAGGGCTTCTTCATTATATGACTAAAGATGAAAATAAAAAAATTTTAACGTATCTTGCCCTAAAAAAGCTGTACAATGTTTTACCTGCTGCACCAAAGCAGTAAGTAATAGATTAACCTAAGTTGTGACATTCAGCGGTCTTAACTAAAGGCGCTTCAAACGTTAAAATATTAGCAAATGTATGTGTAGTTAATGCTTCAGATTGTTAACAGGTGATCAGAAAATGGTCGCCTGTTTTTTAGAATCGTTGTAGACTATTTTTACGCTCGTTTCTTATAAAATTCATAACAACCCCGACCATGCATAGGTTTGCTATGAGAGCTGAGTTGCCGTAACTGATGAAGGGCAATCCCAGCCCTTTGGTTGGCATAAGTCCGGTGACTACAAAAATATTAATAACTGCTTGTAAACTGGTCAGAAGTACAAACCCAACAGTTGTATAAAATGCACAGGGATCCTGCAGCTTTTTAGCAATTTGTAGACCCGTGAACAGGAATAGAAGGTATATGAATATGATGCCTGCTACACCAATGAATCCTGTTTCTTCGGCGATGATAGAAAAAATAAAGTCCGTATGTTGCATAGGTAAATAAAAGAATTTTTGTTTTGATTGTGCAATGCCGACACCGGTTATGCCTCCTGATCCAATGGCAATCAGTGACTGGATGATCTGAAATCCTGCCCCTTGCGGATCGTTCCAGGGGTTTAAAAAGGTTAATATTCGTTTAAGGCGGTAAGCTTTTAAGGAAATTAGTGCAATTCCTACCGGAATTAACAGGCTTACTGTTGCAAAAATATGCTTGAGTGAGCATTGTGCAACGAAAAAGAGCATAAAAGCGGTGACTGTTAATGTGATCATTTGGCCAAAGTCTGGCTGTTTTAGGAGAACAAGCGCGGTTATCCCCACAACGGTTAGTAAAGGGAAAAAGCCATGCCAAAAGGAAGAGAGACGATGTCTGTTCTTATCAAGAAGGTAGGCAATATAGAGAACAAAGGCCATTTTAAGAAATTCGCTTGGTTGGAAAACAAATCCTCCTAATTTGAGCCATCGATGGGATCCGTGGATAGTTTGCCCAAAGCCAGGTACTAGTGTTAGTGCGGTCATGCTCAGTGCAGCGATAAAGAGGAGTGGCGCAAGGCCCTTTATAAATTTTATGGGTAGGGAGCGCGCGATAAAGAATCCGACGAAGCCGACTAAAATTCCTAAGAACTGTTTTTTTACAAAGTAATCAGCAGAACCAAGCTTTTCAAGAGCATAGACTGAGCTTGATGAGTAGATAAACACTAGCCCAATGGTAATGAGTGTAGCGATAGTGATTAAAAAGAATGTTGCCGTTGGCTGACGCTGCCGTCCGTTCATAGTACTCCCTTTTTTCAGGTAAGAAATTAACTGATTTCTAACGTACTATGGCGACTGGTTTAAAAGCAAGTAGTGGGAGTTATTCTTTGGGAGCGCAGGCGTGAACAAGTTCAATAAATCTATTTCCCCGTTCTTGGTAGTCCTTAAATAAGTCAAAGCTTGCTCCTGCGGGTGAAAAGAGTACTCGATCTCCTTCATGGACTTGGGTAAGGCAGTGCTCAAAAGCTTCTTCAAGTGTCTTGTGCGCACAGGCACAGAGTCCAAGCTGTGTCGATTCACGACTTAATTCTTCCGCTTCAGCGCCAAAACAATGAATAGTTTTTACTTTGTTGATGAGCTTTGGTAAGAAAGGAAGTCTGTTGACTCCTTTTGATATTCCACCCAGGAATAGGTGTAACGGTGCATCGGCCAATGAATCAACGGCCGCAAGTGTGGCGTGCATGATAGTTGATTTTGAGTCGTTATAAAAGGTTACTCCTTTGATAGTCGCCAGGGGTGCAAGGCGATGGGCGGGAAGAGTTAAGGGGGCATCGCCAGACTGTATTTTCTGTATAACTTCCGGTCGTATAGTCAGAAGATCAAGAGCAGCTACAATGACGAGCCAATTTTCAGGATAGGAAAGAGCTGGTAAATCGCTCGTATTAATGAGTGGGGTATTGATCCCCTTTTCTATTTTCCTAAGAGCGAGCCCATTTTTATAATAGAGTAGTGAATCAGGATAATGAGTGAGCTCTTCAAGTTCATGGGGCGTTAAGGGATGAGATGAGAAAAAGTGACAGGAAAGATGTTGAGGTAGGTTAGCACGTAGCCTCCAGGGAACTAACGTTTTCTGTTCTTTTTTTTGATTAACACACATGCGGAGTTTTGCGTTGAGATACTCCTCTTCTGAGCCATGGCGGTCGATATGATTGGGAAAGATATTAGTAATAATGGCAAGATCAGGGCTAAATTCACGGCTTATATCGAGTTGAAAACTAGAAAGTTCTAATAAGGCGTAATCGGTACCGGTTTCACGTGATAGTAAATCGAGCATACCTGTACCAATATTTCCGCCTGTTGCTACGTTAAGTTGTGCATGGGTAAGTATGGTGTTCATGAGGTGAACAATGGATGTTTTGCCAATGGTACCCGTTATAGCGATAATTTTTTTATGCCAGGCACGAGAGAAGATATCAAGTTCGGAAATCCACTTATGTGAATAGGCTTTATAGGGCCGAAGATCTATACCGGGGCTAGGAATTATGTAGGTACAGGTATCTAAAAAGAGCGGAAGTTGTTCATGAGGAAAAAAAACAATGCCTTGTGAATTGAAGAACGAAAGCTCTTCTGCAGATGGTGTCTGTCTATCAATAACCGCAAGCTTATAGCCTTGCTGGTGAAGGTATCTGAGAATTGAAGATCCTGATATGCCGAGTCCCCAGATGCCATGTAATTTCTTTTTAGTAGTGGAATAGGTCATGATGTTAACGTAGCCTTGTAGAATATTTTTTTTTATACTCTTAATTGTGTCCGATATCAAAATAAAGCGTATAAAGCGCGTTTCTCCATTATATCACCCGTATAGTGAAAGGCGATCATGACTACCAATTCTTTTTCCCAACCACCGAAACAATTTAAAGATACTCTTAATTTGCCTAAAACAGATTTTCCTATTCGCGCGCAGCCAGCGGTAGAAGATCCTCTTATGTTTGAACGATGGGAAAAAGAAAAATTAGCTGAACGTGTACAACAATCTCATAGGGGTGCTCCTCTTTTTGTACTCCATGATGGGCCTCCTTATGCCAATGGTCCTATTCATCTTGGACATGCATATAACAAAATTTTAAAAGATATTATTACCAAAACAAAACGCATGGCTGGTTTTCATGTGCCTGTTACGCCGGGATTTGACTGTCATGGGTTGCCTATTGAACTACGTGTGACTAAGGAACAGGGTGGAAAAGAAATTTCGCGCATTGAGTTAATGAAGCAATGCCGCATGAGTGCTACGCAGTGGATTGACAAGCAGACCGAATCATTTAAAAAATTGGGTGTTTTTTTTGATTGGGATCATCCCTATATTACTATGTCTCCTTCCTATGAATCAGAAACGGTACGTGCTTTTGGAAAATTAGTACGGGATGGATTTATTGAACGCAAATTTAAATCAGTGCCCTGGTGTAGTTCTTGTAAGACGGTACTTGCCTCTGCTGAAATTGAATATGAAGATCGTAAAGATCCCTCATTATATGTTTTGTTCAAGCTTAAACAGGATGATGTACAGACATTATTTCCGCAACACAATTTTTCAGACAGCCGCGTTTCATTCATTGTATGGACGACAACGCCGTGGACGCTTCCGTTAAATCGTGCGGTGATGTTACGTCCTAAAGCTGACTATGTGGTGATCGAACTATCCTCGGGCAAATATGGTGTAGTTGGTGCTGAAGTTGCTGATAAAGTGTGTGCACTGTTGTCTATTGAAAAAAAGATTATTGCTCATGTAACAGCAGAACGGCTTGAAGGAAAGCAACTTGCACATCCGTTTGTTGATCGTACCAGTCCTATCATTCTTGATGATTCGGTAGGTCTTGATGAAGGAACAGCAGCGGTGCACTGTGCTCCAGGGTGTGGTCCTGCTGACTATGAAGCAGGGGTTAAAAATAAGCTTGAGATATTCTGCCCTGTTTCAGCTGATGGTGTGTATACATCTGAAGTTATGCCTGCTCAGTTGACCGGAATTCCTGTCTCACAGGCTATTGGTCCGGTTATTAAACTATTACAGGAACATGAAAACTTGCTCTTTAAAGGATCAATCACTCACAGTTATCCTCATTGCTGGCGCTGTCATAATCCTCTTATTTTTCGTGCAACGCCGCAGTGGTTTTTCAATCTTGAAAAAAAAGATGTTACACAGCGGGCTCTGCGTGCTATTGATGATATACAGTTTATTCCTGAACGAAGTAAAAACTTTTTACGTGCTACAGTAGAATCGCGCTGGGAATGGTGTTTATCTCGCCAACGTATCTGGGGATCACCAATACCTGCGCTTGTGTGCAACCAATGTGGTTATGCACATCTTCAGGAATCAATTATTGAACAAGTTGCTGTTGGCATTGCGCGAGATGGTATTGAATATTGGCAGATGGTATCAATTCAGGAACTGGTTGGCGCAGATTTTGTATGCCCACAGTGTGGTTCATCAGATATTAAAAAAGAACAGGATATTTTAGATGTGTGGTTTGATTCAGGTATAAGTCATTATGTTGTTTTATACCAACAACATAATAAGACATTCCCAGCAGACCTGTATCTTGAAGGGCAGGATCAGCATCGGGGTTGGTTTCAAAGCTCGCTTATGACGAGTTTAGTTTTAGAAGGTACCCCATGTACTAAGGCAATTATGACTCATGGGTATACCGTTGATGAAAAAGGGCAGAAGATGTCCAAATCATTGGGTAATGTCGTTGCTGCTGAAGATATTATTAAAAAGATGGGGACTGATGGTCTTCGCCTGTGGGTAGCAAGTATTGATCATGAACATGATTTAACCGTATCAGAAAATGTGCTTCAAAATGTTGCTGAAGTACATCGTAAAATAAGAAATACGGGTCGTTTCTTGCTCTCTAATTTATTTGATTTTAATGCTGAAAAAGATCTCCTGTCTTCTGAACAGCTCTTACCTCTTGATTACTATGCTCTGTTACGGTGTCGTCAGCTTAATGAAGAAGTGCAACGTGCGTATAATTCTTTAGATACGACGGCTGTCTTTCATTTGCTTGCCGATTATTGTGCCGTTGAATTAAGTTCTTTCTATCTTGATGTGGTAAAAGATCGTCTGTATGTAGAATGTTCGACAGGGCATGAGCGTCGTTCAGCGCAAACAGTACTCTGGCATATTCTTGATACGCTTACGCGTCTTATTGCGCCAATTCTTTCTTTTACTGCTGAACATATGTTTGATCATTATCAAACAAATAAGAAAGATTCGATTCACGAAAAAAAATTTGTTTCTGTACAGCCATTAACACGAGAAGAACAGGAGCTGATGAATCGCTGGGATATGCTTAAAAAAGTACGTTCTGCGTTACTTAAAGCCATTGAGCTTGAACGGGAAAAAGGAATTATTAAACATCCCCTTGAAGCACAATTAACGGTATTTATTGATGATACGAATGCAGATCTTGCACCAGTGTTATCCTATTTTTCTTCACTAAAAAATAGAACACCAGAAGCTCTGTTAAAAGAACTCATGGTGGTTTCGCAGGTAACGCGTGTAGCCTCTTCTGCTGACTTAGATACAACGATGATGCAGGGAGTTTTTGTGCGTGTTGAACGTGCCACAGGTAGCAAATGTCCTCGCTGTTGGCAATGGGAAGTTACCCAAAATCCTGATGGTCTGTGTGCTCGTTGTCAGGAGCTAGTGTAAGCTTTTTTGTTATTGAAGAATAAGAACAAAGCGGGGCCCGACACTGGGCCTCGTAGTTTTATCAGAGGTTGAACATTAAACAATTACCTCTATAGTATTGTGCGTTTGACTGACCTAGCTATAAAACTTGGAGATAATGATGAAACGTTTTTTGTTTTTTATAATGACATGTTGCGCTCTTTCTATCTATGCTTATGATCCTTGCTTTGTTGTAGTTATTCCCTCGTATAATAATGCTGCGTTTTATAAAGAAAATCTTGATTCTGTTATGAATCAAAAGTATGAACAGTTTGAAGTTCTTTATGTAGCTGATTGTTGTACAGACAATACTGATACGTATGTTCTTGATTATGTAAAAAACCATCCTCGCAAAGATAAGATTACTGTTATTTGTAATCCGGTGCGCAGAGGAGCTCTTGCCAATATTTATATGGCTGTGCATCGTATTCCTGATGATAAAATTGTTGTCATGGTTGATGGGGATGATTGGCTTGATAACGATATGGTTCTCGAGCGAATTGCATGCGAATATCGTAATCCTGATGTGTGGTTGACGTACGGGCAAATGAGAAATTTACCTCTCTGCAGAGAAATAGAGGATTATGTTTATCGCAATAAAAGTTTTCGCGAAACTGCCTGGGTTACATCACATCCAAAAACTTTTTATGCTGGTCTTTTTAAACGTATAAAAAAGGAAGATTTGATAGATTATAGAACGGGTAATTTTTACTCTATGACGTCTGATTTGGCATTTATGTTTCCTATGTTGGAAATGTGTTCACGTAAAAACATTCGTTTTATTCCTGATTCTCTTTATGTGTATAATATGGGCAATCCTCTCAGTGATGGACGTATTGATCCTACGTTTCAACATCAATTGGAACATGAGATTAGAACTAAGAAAAAATATGCTCAACTACGTCTAGCTTCATGGCTTTCCTCTTCTGAAAAACAAGAACTGTCTGCGAACTGACATAAAAAAACAGGGATCATTCATGATCCCTGTAAATAAGTTGATTACCTATTTTTAGAAAAGTTATGCAATCACATCCTGACAGCAGGTTGTTTCCGTGGTTGCTGGAACTTCTTTCAGTTCTTCTTGTGCGAGTATATGTCCTTGAGCTGCAGCCATCTTAAAATAAGAACATGCCTTTTCTGCATCCGTATTTTTCAACATAAGAGCAAGTTGATATTGTGCATCAGCAAGACCAGCATTAGCAGCTTCTGTTAAAAAGCTCATGGCTTGTTCGGTATCAGGACGATTATTTTCTGTGCCTTGTCCGCGAGCTAACATGCATCCTGCATGGTATTGTGCGTCATTTTGGCCAGCTTTTGCAGCTGAAATGAAATATGCCAAAGCTTCAGCATCATTGTCTTGTGTGCGTAGATTGCGTAGTTCAATACCACATGCAATTTGAGCTTGTACGTCACCTTTTTGTGCGGCTTCTTTTAGAGCTGCAAGAGAGCTATCTTCTTGCGCAGACAGTCCAATGAAAAGTGCGCTTGAAATAAGAGTCAGTGAAAAGTTCTTCATCATAGTTGTTCCTTTATGGTGTTTAATATAGAAGATATCAATGGCGTACGAGTTTACGACATTTTTCTGTTCTGTCTATAAGCGCAATCTTTGTTTGAGAACAGCTGATGGAACACTCTTTTTTTCCTGCGGCACTCCTAAAATTTCAAGATTTTTTCGTATATCTTCAAACAGTTCTTGAGCTTTAAGTGCCTGATGTGCATACATACCTAAATTCTCCGGAGCTGTTTGCGTGTGGTTTTCTTCAAGCGAAATTTTCTTGAGAGGAATTACTTTTTCTCCGCTTTCTATGAGGCCATGCTTAAGAGCCTTATCAAGCGCCACAAAGTGACGTATGTTGTATCCCGGTTCTTTTTTAAGAATAAAATCAATATCAAGAGCGGAACGCATAAGATTAATAGCACTCATGAATGTGTGATAATAGGACTTGTCAATGCGCTCTTCCCATACTTTCTTAAGGCTCTTTTTCTGTGCCGGAGTAATATTTTTGAGTGATAGGTGTGTGTCATTGAGGTTGTTTACCAGTTCATCAAATGCAAGTTTACTCCAGATGTTTTGTAATTCTTGTAGCGACTCATCAAGCGGTGCTTTTTCTGGTTCTGTTAGTTTTTCAGGAAGCTGTCCGGGTTCATTCTCTCCTTCTGCGGCCTTATTGGCTACGCCTTCTGTTGGTTGATTAAGTTCCTGCGCAACAGGTTCCTCTGTTTTATCTGCGGTAAGGGTTTCTGCTATTGGTTGTTCTTCGCTAACAGTGTCTTCAGGTGTATGAGTGAGCAGAGCGGCTGCTTTTATTCTTTTTACGACAGGTTTTTTAAGATAGGAAGGAATTTTTTTAGTAAACAATGCGCGTAATGAAAAAGGGCTGTCTGCTGGCTCAGTGAGCTCTTTCTGCATTGTTTTGAGTTGTTTTTCTATCGAACGTATATCGAAAATTAGATCATCCATAACGTCATCAGCACTCTTTTTGTGACCGAGTCCTGCAGCTTGCGCTTCTTTTTCAGCTTCTGTTTCTTTGTCTTTTTTTATGTTGGGCATGGAGGTTGTTGGTTGACTACCTTTAGTAACCTGCGGTGAAGAGCCTGGTTCATAATGTCCTGAACTACTACGGCGACGACTTGATGGATAGTTGTCATAATCATTGTTGCTGTATGATGATTCGTAGGAGGAGGGATAATATGACCCGTTGTAAGGGGAGTCGTAGGTATAAGAAGTGCCGTAGCGTCCTCGTTCCGATCCGTAACTGGTTGATTTAGTTACTAACTTTTCTTTCTTTGATAGTTCAAAGGCGCTCTTTTCTGCATCATCCATGGCCTTCTTAATCTTGAGCTCTTCCGGTTTATATTTTTCAAGGAGTTTCTTGATTCCTCCAATAACATCGTTGGTATACAGAGCTGTGCTGAGTGCTGTTTCAATAGCTTCGAATGCCGTTTTATTACTTATTTCTTGTTTAGCAGCCTGATCTATATGCTCTTTAAGAAGCCGATCAATCATCTTTTTTTGTAGCTCATCGCTGAGTGTTTCATAAGCACGCTTGATAAATTTGAAAGCAAGCCGTGCTTCTTTTAATATTTTCTTCTGTGCTTTTTCAGATAAGCCTTCTTTTTTTAAATGTATCGAAAGAAGTTCGGGATCCTTTTCTTGGCGCAATTTTTCATACGCACTCTTAATCTGTTCCTGCGGTGCGCTGTAAGGAATCATGAGAATTTCATAGGGATCTTCTTCATGACCTGTTTGGTAGGTGGTGGGGATAATTGCTGGTTCGTAGGTAGAAAGGGCCGTACTAAGTTTTTCTAGCGTGCTGCGCAATTGACTATATTCACTTCCTTCTAGGTACGATTGGAGATCTCTTTTGGTTAACACATGTACAAAGTAAACGAGTTCGTTGAGTTCTTGTTTTAATCGTTCAAGGCGATGCCCCATATAGTCTGAGGTAAAAGCTTTTTGTCGAAGAGATGCAAGGTTGGACAGGAGCATATTAAGGGTGGTAGTAAGATCTGCCGAAACCTGCATTTTTATAGGTCTTATTAGAGGTTTTTCTGCGATTGGTTGAGCAATCGTATCTTGTGTTTGTTTGGCTTGCTCTGTTGAGATTGGCGGTGTAAGAGGTGCTTCTTGTGGAGCTTCTTTTGCTGTTTGTTGTTCAACAAATTTCATAACGTCATCAAACTTTGCAGGATCAAGGCCCTGTTTTTTCATTTGTTGTTCGGTGTCTTGTGCAAGCTGTGCAAGAAACGCTTGATCTTGGGGGGAGAGATTATTAATATCATTGGCAAATTGTTTAAAAGCAGAGAACTCTTCATTGCTCATTTGCCCTTGAAGAGAATTAATTTCAGCATCACTAATCTGAAAAGGTTTTTTTTCTTGCTGGGCAGAGAGCATTACAAATGAGAACACTGAACATATTATCGAGGCATATGCTTTCATATACTTCATACACAATTCTTTCCTATAAAGACCGGTTAATAAGACCCCGGTTACATGTTATGGAGCTTGATCGTCAAAGTCAATGGTCCTGTAATTATAGGGGTTTTTTATTATTAGAGCTTCTTTTTTCTCTTATGATGGTTGGCATTATAGCGAGTTCATGCGCGTTATGGTATTGCCGTTTGAGTGATAATTCTGCTCACTTACGTAATCGTTTGCAGGCATTAGTTGTGGCAGCATCGGTTGTTGAACAGCTTCATTCCGGTACATTATCAGTATCTCGTCTTCATGCTGGCTATACTGAAGGGAAATATACCGTCTCCTATTCTCCGTGTTCTTTTCATGAATTAGTGCCTGTTGGGCTGGTTCATTTTATGCCGTTATGCGTTAAGGTCTCATGGCAGGGAGGAGGGAAAGAATGGTGCGTATCATTAGTAACCGCTCTACGTTAATGGACGGTTTTCTTCTGATGGAAGTTTTTATTTATCTCCTTTCTTCAGCAGTAGTTGTTCTTTTGCTCATGACGGTTGTTGCACGTTTTTCAGAGAGTGTGCAGAAACATACTGCTTGTTCCCATAGTATGCTTGATACTATAACTGCGTATGATCGCCTTTCGCGTGACATACGTGAAAGCTCTTTAACATCTGTTTCTTGTGGTACCAACCGTATTACCTGCTCTGCTGCGCGGTACTATATCAGTGAAGGAAGACTGCTTCGAACTACGCCACGCTGTACCAATGTAGTCATGCCTTCTGTCTGGTCATTATCAGGTAAGCGGTTAGGCAACGCTTTTGTGATAACTCTTGCATCATCCCCCATCTCATCTATTACGTGGCAGGTGATGCCACGCATAGGAGTTATTATATGAATCTTTTTTTCGTGACAGCTATTTCTGCGTTGTGTTGTGTATTTATTTTTACTGTTAGTAGACAGCAGATGTACTTGATAGATACTGCCTCCCTTATTGAACGTACTACTCAAGAACGGTGTTTATCAGAAACCGGCCTCTCTTATGCGTGTGAATATGCACAGAAAAATTGGTCTAAGCTTGCACCGGTAACTCGTATGACTGTTACGCTGATCCCTGATAAAAAGCCTATTTTTATGTCTCTTGAGCTTACTAAAGATAAAGACCGTCTTACTATAGAGGTGTTGTGTGGTCAGCATAAAAAGGCATTAGTTTGCGCTTTGGTTGGTGGTACAGGAGCTCAGGTGTCCTTAACTATATGTTCGTGGACGGTATGAAGAGCGTGGTGCTTGTTACCTGTTCAGCGCTTCTTTACGCGGCAGCTTTTATGGTACCTGAGCTTGCGTGGGGTGTGGTTGTCAGTCTTGCGTTAATTGCTCTTTTTTTTATGCAGGGACGTGTAGGTGAGGAGGGGGTGTCTAGGCGTAGCTTTTTTTTATATGGATTATGGTGGGGATTAGTTACCTATCTTCTCTTACTTACGCCTCTTATTAAGGTGTTTCATTCTTTTTTTTCACTGCCAATGACCTATTTTTTGTGGTGTGCAGCAGGTATGTTACTTGCACTCTATGCAGGTGTTTGGTTTTTATTAATGACCTGGGTGTGTAAAGTGGATTGTTATCCTGTCTTTATTCTCTTGTTTAGCTATATCTTTTTTATGGTGATGAATGAAGCAAGTTTGTGGTTTTTTGGGGTAGTGGAAGGGTGTTTATTCTTTTCTCCGGTAGTACCCCTTGTTGCATATAAGTCTATGCTCTTTTTGTTGTCAATTATTGGGCATCGCCTTGCTCTGCTTTGTTTACTAGGAGTGACAGTGGGTATTGTTTATGTGTATGGCAGGTATACGTTCAGGGTTTTTTTGATGGTGTGCCTGATGTGCGGTGGGGTGATAGGGTTATTTTCTGTGTTTCAAGAGAGAGTTGTACAGGAAATAGTTGATCCGCCCTTTATTTCTTCTGTTGCTTGGAGTTCTGTTCCTTTTGATCCGATTGGTACCATTCCTGCGTGGCGTACGACTCATGATGTGTATAACGTTCTTCGCTGTGCATCTTGTGATAAAGAGGTGCGACTGGTTATTTTTCCTGAATCTACGTGTGCTTGGTGTTTAAACGACACCTCTCAGATGACGTATTGTGTACAACAGGCTCTTACTGATTCTCCTGGTCTTACCTGTATTGTGGGGTCGCATCGTCGTGAAGGCGATGATGTGTATGCTTCTTTGTATGTTTTTACTGGGAACGAGTGTCGTTCTTCTTATGATAAGCAACATCGTGTGTTCTTTGTTGAGCGGCTACCTTGGTTGCTAGAAAAAGTTGGTTGGGCAGGTAATTTGTGTCAGTCTTGCCCATTTAAACAGGCTCGAAGTAAAAGAGTTCTTATTTCTTGTGCTGGTATGTCTTTTGTTCCGCTTATGTGTTCTGATTTATTTTTTGCTTGTACGGCGCCGGATCTGGTAAATGTTATGCCTGATACGTGTGTTCTCTGTTGTATTAATGATGCGTGGTTTGAAGGAACCTTTTTTCCTGATCTTTTATATAAAACGGCAGTTATGCAAGCGGTGAGTTGGCGGCGTATCTTAGTATATGTTTCTCATTCGCGTGGAAGGTGTCTTATGCGTGATGGCAGGCAGATAAACCTTAAACGGGTTGTGTAGATAAAAATAAGGGGACCTCTGCAGATCCCCCGATGTGCATGGTAATAAAAACTGTTAATGTACTTGTTGTATTCCTTGTCGCGTAGCCAAAGCCTGTTGTCTAAGGAGCACTCTTCTCTCTTTATCAATTCCTATCAACTATATAAAAGCAACAGTTTTAAAGATCAAGCTTTTATCATATAATAAGAGTATAAAAATATGAGCAAACAGAGAGGCGACATTATGAAAGTATTCCTTTTAAAGGATATTGAAAAAGTAGGGATGGCAGGCGAAATTATTAGAGTTACGGAAGGGCATGCGCGCAATTTTCTTGTGCCACGCAAGTTGGCCGTTATCGTTATACCAGAGAATGAAAAACAGTATCTCAATAGAGTAAAAACTGTTGAACATCGTCAAGAGGTTATATCAAGCAAGACGTCTCTTATGGCAGAACGCATTAAGGCTCTTAACATCACTCTTAAGCGTAAAACACATGATGGTGAAAAGTTATATGCTGCTGTGAGTGCTGGTGAAATTGCAGATCTTCTCGGGTTGCAGGGTATATCAGTTAACAAGAGCCAAATACTTCATGACAAGGCCATTAAGACACAAGGCAAGCATGAAGTGACGGTAAAACTTACGTCAAAATTACAGCCAGTATTCACTCTTACGGTTCTTTCTGAATAAGATTCATGCAAAAGAAAAATTATATTCAGGACAGGCCGCCTACTGCCCTCGCTGAGAAGGTATTAGGGAAAAGTCTTCCTTTTAGTATAGATGCCGAGCGCGCCGTTCTTGGTGCGCTTCTTCTCTATGATGGGAAGTTTGATACTGTCAGTGAATTTCTTTCATCAACTGATTTTTATACGCAGTCTCATAAAATGATTTTTGAGGCAATGTCTCTTATTGCACGACGTCAGCAACGGCTTGATCTTGTTGTCATTCAGGACGAATTAGAAAAGATGGGGCAGTTATCATCTGTTGGTGGGGTGTCTTATCTCTTGTCGTTGCAGGAAGATATCCCTTCGGTTGGCCTTTTAGAACAACATGCGCGTATTGTGCGTGAAAAATCTGTATTACGTGAATTGATTAGTTCAGCAACGCAAATCATTACCAACTGCTATCAGCAGAATGATGCAGATATAGAAGCAGTTCTTGATGAAGCAGAGCGTGTTGTATTTAATATTGGGCAGAAGCGTACGAAGCAAAGTTTTGTACAGCTTAATATTTGGCTTAAGAAAACGTTTCAACATCTTTCTGATATTAAGTCACATAATAGAAGCATAACGGGTGTTGCCACCGGTTATCGTAAGCTTGATGAACTTACTTCAGGATTGCAGGACAGTGATTTTATTGTTCTTGCAGCCAGGCCTTCTATGGGTAAGACTGCTCTAGCGCTCAATATAGCGCGTACAGCAGCGTTGAATAATCTTACGGTTGGTTTTTTCTCATTAGAAATGTCAGCAGAACAGTTAACGTTACGTTTGTTGTCATCTGAGTCTGGCATACCGCATCAGCGCATTCGTAATGCCACCATTAATTCTGATGAGTGGCTTGAGCTTACTCAGGTGGCAGCTCGTTTGGCGCAGGCTAATCTCTTTATTGATGATAGTCCTATGCAGACGGTTATGGATGTGCGTGCAAAGGCGCGCAAGCTTAAGCTTGATGGCAATTTGCAGCTTTTGGTTATCGATTATTTACAGCTGTTGCATGGGCATAAGAAATATGAAAATCGTCATCAGGAAGTTTCTGATATTTCTCGTGGGCTCAAGGCATTAGCTAAAGAGCTTAATATTCCTATTATTGCTTTATCGCAGCTTTCGCGTGCGGTTGATAGTCGTGTTGATAAGCGCCCACTTCTTTCTGATTTACGTGAATCTGGTGCTATTGAACAAGATGCTGACGTTATTATGTTTCTGTATCGCGATGTTATTTATAACCCAGAGACTGAGCATCCATCTTTGGCCGAACTTATTATTGGTAAGCAGCGTAATGGTCCAACGGGAACTATTCCTCTACACTTCCATAGTGAGCAGACCTGCTTTGAAGATTACAAAGATTCCTAACGATTGATAAAACAGGAGAGTTAGTGATTATCTTAGGTATTGATCCCGGTTCTCTTTCGTGCGGCTTTTCAATTATTAAAAAGGATGGGTCGCGTATTTTTTTGCTTGAAGCTGCAGCCCTTACTCTTACTTCTGGAGCACCTTTTCCTGAACGGCTTCTCATTATTCATGATTTTTTTCAGACGAAGATACAGGATTATGGTGTAACAGACCTTGCTCTTGAAACACCGTTTCTTGGCAAGAATGCCCAAAACTTTCTTAAGCTTGGGTATGTTCGCGGTATTTTATATCTTTTGGTTCAACGAAATAAACTAGGGTTGCATGAGTTTGCACCATGCCAGATAAAACGAGCTTTGACGGGTAGTGGTGCTGCAGATAAAGAGCTCGTTTCTCGCATGGTAATGCGCCTTTTTCCTGGTTTTCAACAGCCGAGCAAGCTCGATGTTACTGATGCACTGGCCGTTGCTCTTTGTTCTGCTTGGCTTCCTTCTCCCGTAGTCCGATAATTCGTATAATGAATTTGGTTAAAAATAGTTAATCATCCTTTTTTCTTTCTCGTCTCAACTCTTGCTTTCAATAATTTCTATCGCCTATAATTAATTTAGGAAAAGAAAAGCTTTTAAATTTAGGGGTTTTTATGAAAATACTTAAGTACATTTCACTGTTCGTCTGTGTATGTGGTGTTGTGAATGCTGTTTTTGCAAACAAAGCTGACGAAATTCAACAGCGTTTGAATATTGCAGCTCGCTACGGGGGTGTAGATATTGTTAGGCAATTACTTGATAAAGGTGCTGATGTTAATGCCAAAAATAATGATGGCATTACAGCGCTTATGATTGCTGCCGGAGAAGGAAAGATGGCAGTTGTTAATCTATTGCTTGATAGGGGTGCTGATATAAATGTGCAAGATAAAGATGGAAGGACAGCGCTTAGTATTGCTGCTGCCTTTGGTGTGTATGGTGGCGAAGGCTTTACGATTGGTGTGGATAATGGCGCAGGAGTATCTACAGTCAAATTGTTGCTTGATAAGGGTGCCGATATTAATGCGCAAGATAAAGATGGCTTTACAGCGCTTATGGGTGCTGCGTGGCAGGGTCAAGTTAAATTTGTGCCGCTTTTATTGGATTATGGTGCTGATGTAAACATTAAAGGCAAAGATGGCGCTACAGCGCTTAGGCAGGCTGTTATTAATGGCAATGCGAAAGTTGTTAAGCTTTTGCTCGATAAAGGTGCCGATACAAGCGCTAAAGATAATGAGGGAAAAACAGCTTTGGATTGGGCAATAATAAGGAATAGAGTAGAAAGAGTAGAAGCCTTTAAACTTCGTAGAGTAGAAGCGATTAAACTTCTTGAGGCGAAAATGAATCCGGCTGTCCCAGGGAAGGGGGGAGAGGTTGAAGAAAAAGCTGGCTTTTTTCAAATGGTAAGGAACTTTTTCAGTAAACCTGCTGTCGCATAGTATAAAGTAAAAAAACCATGCTTTTCTAAAGTTTTTCTATCATGAGCCTTTCCCGTCTTTTTCTCTGACCGATAATTCTTTCGTCGCCCCTTTTTCCCTCTCGCTCCCCGCGGGCCGCTTCTCGGCACGGGTCGCTTCGGGCGGGGCACAAAAAAACCACCGTACTGATGAAAACCAGTACGGTGGAAAAAAGGAGAGTAGTAATGAAGCCTTTGCTTGCGATCTCGCGTACGAGATCTGCCCTCTATTGTCAGAGAAAGTCACTAAAAAGTCAAACTTATTTTATTTCAATATTATTGGAACTAGGCCTTTTTTGGGCAACTTATTACTATTAATAATACTAGAATGGCTAGGACTGTCAACCCCCAGGACTCGTCTAAAACGTCCCCCACTTACAAAGTTATTATGTGAGCATTATATCCCATTAACCGTTCTTTTAAAAGACCCCCCGATCCAGACTGAGGAGAAGTTATAAGGAGCTGTGTTCCGACGGAACGGGCAAGTTCAAGAGTTTCATCGAGCCGTTGGTTGTCAAAATCAGAGAGGAAGTCATCAATAAGGAGAACAACCCCCTGTTGAGCCTGTTCCTTAATGAGAGATGCCTGGCTTAATTTGAATAAAAAAAGCATTAATTTTTGTTGTCCTTTTGACGCATAATAGCGCGCAGCTCTTCCATCAAAAAGTATCGAAAAATCATCGAGATGCGCCCCGACACATGAACGGTGTAAGCCATATTCACGATCTGCATAGGCTTCATACGCATCTTTTCCTGTCATAGGGGCTTCATGAGGGGAGTACGTTATCTTGATGCTACCCCCATTTTTTAAGGTAGCAGCAAAAAGGGTGATCTTTTCGACAAGTTTTTCAAGCCACAGCTCACGTTCTGCTCGTATAAGGATGCTTTGATCAAGAAGTTGCTGCGTCCAAGTCAGATAATTTTCTTTGTCGCGTCCGTGCTGTTGATGAAGAAGGGCGTTACGGTTTTCCAAAATTCGACGGTAAGAAGCAAGCAGTTTTGCATAGGAAGGTTGGGCAACGGTTATCAGTTGATCCAAGAAATAGCGCCTGTGCTGTGGAGCTCCTTGAATGAGTTCGTTGTCATCCTGGGTAATACTGGTAACGCGATAGGCATTCAAAATATCTCGATGAGAACGTATGGCTTTTTGATTTAAACGGACTGTTCGTTCAGGTGGGGCGACGATAATATTAATAAGATCATCAATAAGGTTTGCAGAGATTGAAAGAGATAGTGAAAACCCTCTATTAGCTACACTGTCTAAAATAAGTTCTTGAGGGGAAGACGCTTTAAAGGAGCGTAAAAAACAAGCGTAATAAAGCGCCTCAAGAAGAGAAGTCTTTCCCGATCCGTTTGCCCCTGTTATAAGAACGAGAGGTGATCCTTCGAAGTTGAGCGAAAGCTCGGAAAAACAACGAAAATTCCTTAATTGTACTGAGCTTATGCGCACCATTCACCCCTCATTAAATTAATAAAATTCCTTAAAGGGTTGGTGAAACAGGCATGACCAAATAAGTAAGGCGGAAGTCAGCTGTCTCTGATTCAAAAATAACCGGTTGAGCATTGCTCTTAAGAAAGAACTTAATATCGTTTTGATTAAATGCCTGAACACCATTTAATA
>Ga0172381_10002159_pt1 | contig 22192 bp, 13 predicted proteins | sample Leawel6488metaG_FD_119754 | JGI IMG/M metagenome (GOLD analysis project Ga0172381, IMG submission 119754) | Leachate microbial communities from a municipal landfill in Southern Ontario, Canada - Leachate well 64-88 metaG | ecosystem: Engineered > Solid waste > Landfill > Unclassified | place...
GCTCTTCTTTTTTTCTGCTATTCCCCAGTTGCCGGGGTCTTTCCTCTACGGCTCCGGGTAGAAGAAGGCCCCTTTCTTCTTGACGTCGAAGTCCAGGCCCATCATATTTGCGTACTCCTGATGGGCGGCCTGCGGATCGAGATCTGCAAATTGATCCGGGTAGAACCATTTGGCCAGGAGCATGAGAGCGGAGGGATAGTTGGGGGTCACAGCGTAGTCGTTGGTGATTATATATACCCTATCGCTACGCACTGCCGAGATGTTATCGAATCCGGGAAGGCCTTTTATATCCTCCACATACTTCTGCAGAAGACTATTGTTCTCGTTCTCATAAGGCCGGATTCCTTTGCCCATGGCCCGGCCCACGATAACCTCCGGATTTTGGGAGAGAACCCATTCCGTCTCTATCTCGCCATATTCCATGGGTGTGTCCTCATATCCGGGAAGATGGCCTGCGGCGATATTTACTCCTCCTGCCATCTCCACCAGCTTGTGAGCGGCGTGTCCGGTGCCTATGGCCGTACGGGAGACCAAAGGCTTATCCCCTTCCGGAGTGCTCTCCAGGTAGACCTTCACCCGATTGTCAGGGGTAATATCGCCGATCCTTTTTTCCACCAGGGAGAGGCAGCGGTCGTGCCACTCTAAATACTCATTCGCCTTCTCCCTCGCCCCCAGCAGGATTCCGAGAAGCTTGACCTTCTCTCGCATGGCATTGGGCCCAAGGCCGCTGCACTCGCAATCAAACCGGAGCACCTTCACCTTCGGCGGAAGCTTGGCATCCAGGGACTCCTCCGTGGGGTAGAAGGTATAGGCCAGGATGGCATCAGGTTTGCTCTTCAAGACAGCCTCTACATCTGGCTCGCCACCGTTGCCTATGTTCTGGTCCAAGCTCATCTTGGGGAATCTATTGGGCTGCTGGGCAAATGTATCCCGAACGCCCACCACCTTGTCCTGCACTCCCAGAAGCTGCAGTATCTCTGCGCATTGATGAGTGTAGATCACCAGCCTCTCCAGGGGCTGCTTAACGGTCACTGTTTTATTATCGGAATCGATAATCGTGATCTCCGTCTGAGTGCCGTTGATGATCCTCTCCACCTGAGCGATATCCAGTTGGTCTATCTTTCCATTGTGATCTGCATCAGCAAGCTCGGTTTGCTTATCTTTGCCGTCTATTATGTTCTGCAGATCTGTCAGGTCTTGTTCGTCGATATTGTCATCGAGATTGGCATTGCCAAAGATATGCAGGATATAATCGCCCGCAGATGCCGAAAGCATCAAACAGCAAATAGCCAGCATTATCGCTATCGAGTTTCTCATCGTAAATTCTCCTTCTGCGGGAGACGACCGTCTAGCCAGAGCTACTGCACAGCCTGGCGCTACTGCAAAGGCAGGTCGTCATCAACTGCAGCTTTCATAGTTAGAGTATTTTACTATTTAATCATAACTTATTCAATGCTAATGTTACTATTATCATAAAATACGTACAATGGTTATTATGGATAGAAATCGCTCAAAAACTGATTGTAAAAAACAAAACTATCGGGATAAAAAAGGCTCAATGGGGCCAGGCGGTTTGCTTTCCCACCCAGCTCCTTTTTCATGCTCTTGCGGTTGTGTTCTTTGCTACTACCTCGTAGTAGCTGTCAGGCACGCCTGCCAGCTCTCCCTGGCCTTTGATCAGCGGCGGATAGATGAAGACGCCATGCTGGTCCAAGTCGTAGTTCAGCCCCAGGAGACTCTGCAGGTACTCCTGATGCAGATCCTCGGGGTCCAGCACCACCATGTCTGGATGGAAGATCTTGGCCAGGTAAGCAGCGCCGATGAGGCCCTTGCTGGCATCATTTCTCAGATTTCCGTTGATGATATAGACATGATTGTTTCGAACGGCTGTGAGGTTGGCATACTCCGGTCTGCTCTTGAATGCATCAAGAGCCTGCGAAATACCTGTGATGTCATCCGAATCATATCCAATGGGAGGAGTGAGGACGATGGTGATAAATATCATATAATCTGGATCGTTCTCGATGGCCCATTCCGGATCTACCTCAATTCTGTAAGATGATTTTAGGTAGGCGGGCAGATCTTCAGCGATGCTTCTGCCTCCTGCCAAAGTGACCATCTGGCTCAAAGTATCTATCTTGGCATAGGTGAAGAGCGATTTGTCACCCTCTTTTGGCAGAGAGGCTATCAGTACTCTTGGCTTGTCTGCCTCAGACATGTTCTTTGTAAAAGACTTTATTTCATCAATCTTGCCGATATGCCAATCAATGTACTCCTCTGCATCCTCTCTTGCCTTCATGATGTAGCCCAGCTTATGCACGGCATCGGTGAAAGATGAAGCCTCAGGATTGATCAGGTCGGGATAGTAAAGACCGGCAAAGACCACGGGTACGCCCGGCATCTTCTTCTCCTTCTCGGCAGTGTTGTTGGAGAAGGTAAGCAGGAGATCGGGCCTCAGGCTCAAGGCCAGCTCATAATCGGGATCCTTGGCAGGAGAGAAGCCAGGCACGCTTGTCTTTTTTATCAGTTCTGGAAACTCCTTCTCCGATTTGGACATGGCCAGATCCACGCCCACCACCTTATCGGTCCGCTTAAGGATCATCATCATCTCGGAATTGTCCAGATGCTCAACTATGGCTCTTTCCACCGGCAGCCTGACGGTAACCGGTTTTCCATTGCCGTCTAGAATAGTCAGATTCTCTTGCGAATCATCGATGATCTTCTCCACCACCAATATGTCCTTTTCATCGACTTTGCCGTCATAATTGGCATCAGCCAGCATCGTAGATTTGATCGTTCCATTTAATATCTCCTTCAGATAATCCAGGTCATTTTCATCGATGGCACCATCCATATTGGCATTACCAAAGATGTGCAGAACGTAATCTCCGGCTGATGCCTGCAGCATCAAACTGCAAAGTGCCAGCATTATCTTTGTCGAGTATCTCATCCTAAAGTCTCCTTCTGCGGGAAGGGCGGCCCGCCTGTGCTACTTTAATGGCAGGTGGCCCTCGACCATAACGCCTATAGTTCGAACATTTTAGTATTTAATCATAACTATGTAAAAAGTATTGCTACTGATATCATGGAATTGTAAGCATAATTAGTAAGATTATGAGGGACTTGCACTATTACGAGAGAATAGAAAAAAATTGGTGAGGGAAAATTGTTCAATGGGCCCAGGCGGTTTGCTTGCCCACCCAGCCCCTCTTTCATGCTCGATGGGTTGTGTTCTTTGTTGCCACCTCGTAGTAGCTGTCAGGCACGCCTGCGAGCTCTCCCTGGTCTTTGATGAGCGGCGGATAGATGAAAACGCCATGCTGGTCCAAGTCGTAGTTCAGCCCCAGGAAACTCTGCAAGTATTCCTGATGCAGATCCTCGGGGTCCAGTTCCACCTCGTCGGGATGGAAGATCTTGGCCAGGTAGGCAGCGCCGATAAGGCCCTTGCTGGCATCATTTCTCATGTTGCCGCTCACGATGTAAACATGGCCGTTTCGAACCGCGGTGAGATTGGCATACTCCGGTCGGTCCATGAAGGCCTCCAGTGCCTCTTTCATTCCTGTAGCATTATCGGCATCGTATCCACTGGGCGGGTCGAGCACCAGTCCGCTGTAGGTGGTGGCAACTACCAGGAGGATAATATATTCAGGGTCTTCCTGCAATACCCACTCCGGGTCCACCTCGATTCGGTAAGCCGATTTCATAAAGTCGGGCAGATTGGCGGCCACCGTCTTTCCCCCTGCCAGCTCCACCATGCTGCTCAAGGTGTCGATCTTGGCAAAGGTGAAGATGGTCTTCTCATCAGCTTCCGGATAGGCAGCCACCAGAACCGTCGGCTTATCGTTATCGGGAATCTTCGCCGCCATATCCTTCAATTTATTGAGCGATGCTATGTGCCACTGAGTGTATTCTTCCGCATCCTGTCTGGCATCCAGAACATATCCCAGCTTGCGTACGGCATCTGTGAACGCAGAGGTCTCAGGATTGAGAAGATCGGGATAGTAAAGGCCGGCAAAGAGCACGGAAACACCGGGCAGGTTCTTCTTCTTTTCCGCAGTTACGTTGGAGAAGGCCAGAAGAATATCCGGATTCAGGCTCAATACCTTCTCGTAGTCCGGCTCCTTGTGCATGGCCCCCACGCTCGTCCGTCCGGACAGTGCCGGAAACTCCGCGGGGGACTTAGCCACAGCAAGGTCCACGCCCACTACTTTGTCCGTCTTCTTGAGGATCTGCACCAGATCAGCATTGTCCAGATACTCCACCACAATTCGTTCTACCGGTTTCTTGATGGTGATGGGCAAATTGTTGCCGTCCAATATGGTGAGGTTGCTTTCCGTTTCGTTTATGATCATCTCCACTTGGGTTATGTCTTTAGCATCAACCTTGCCGTCGAAGTTGGCGTCAGCCAATTCAGTTGATTTCTCCTTTCCTTCGATTATGGCTTTTAGGAAAACGATGTCCGACTGATCGACGATTCCGTCCATGTTGGCATTGCCAAAGATGTGCAGGACATAGGCAGATCCCGATGCTATGGGCAGTGCGATGGCGCAAAGGACCAGGATGGCCACGAGGTTTAGGTTTGTTCTCATTTATGATCTCCTTTTCCCGGAAGGCACCAAGCACAATCCAGATCTTGAGAAGTCCGGGATATTTCAGCATCTAATGTTTTCAAATTCGTATCAAATGTTTAAATTTATAACCTTTATGCTCATTAGTATTACTATTTGTAATAAATACCCATAGTCAGAAATGGAGAAATAACTTAGAGAGAACTAATTTAATTTCATAATAATATGTTTTTTTATCCTAATTCATACGTCCAACAATTTAATATGTAACATCCAACATGCAGAATGGCGTTCAAGCTAATGGGGGCTATTTGATCATGAACCAAGCAACATCCGCATGCAAATACACGGGCATAGACAGGGATTATTCCATTGAGGACTTAGCAGCATTTCACGGCCACCTCGGCCCTTACATCGTCCTGGGCTACCGGATGGGAAGATACGCCCGGAAAAACTTCTGCAGCGACCCCTTCCAGATGAAGGCGGCCGTCTTCTGCGAGGGCGTACCTCCAGAGTCGTGCCTGGCCGACGGCGTACAGATCGGAAGCGGCTGCACCCTTGGCAAAAGGAACATCGATATTATTGCCGGAAGCGACATCCGCTGTGAGTTTTCCTGCGGCGAGAGAAAGATGATAATCGGCCCTAGGCAGATTGCCTTTCCGCCCCAGAGCGGCGACGACAGCGACCAGCTTATCGAAAAGCTGGCAGAGGATATGTTCAGCATGCCTGATGCAGAGCTTTTCACCGCGATCCTTCGCCAGTCTTCAGGCTAACAGGGTGAGCGGGTTTGAGCATCATAGATCTGGCGGGAATCTACACGGCATACGAGGGTGGCGAGAAGGCTGTCATCAGGAACCTCTCGCTGCGTGTGGATAGGGGCGAATATGTTGTCATCGGCGGCCCCAACAGCGCCGGCAAGACGACACTGCTGGAGTCGATAAACGGCCTGGTCAAGATCACGCACGGCAGGGCAACGGTCTGCGGCCTGAATGTCTCTCGCGTCTCAGATGAGGTGCGACGTAGGGTGGGCTATGTCATACAGAATTTCTATTTCGATCCCTTCACGCCCTTCACAGTGGAGCAGGTGGTGATGATGGGACGCTTTGGCCGCCTGGGGCTGATGAACCGCCCGGCGAGAGAGGACTACGATGCCGCCCAAAGGGCCATCACCCAGGTCGGAATCGAGGATTTGGCTCATAAGACCATCGGCACCCTCAGTGGCGGCCAGCAGCAAAAAGCCATGATCGCCCACAACATCGCCAAGGAGCCGGAGGTTATGATGCTGGACGAGCCATTCAGCAATCTCGATTTTCATGCCAGAGAATATCTGCAGGGCGTTTTTAAAGAGATGGCAAGAAAGGGAGTGCCCATCCTCATGGTAGCCCATGCCTTCGACGGGCTTCCTGATATTCCCATCCGCCTGGTGGTCATGAATCAGGGCAGGATATCTTGCGACCGGAATTGCCGGGCAGAAGAGGTAGAAGACATCATAAGAAAAGAGTGCGTGGTGCCTGGAAAATGCTTGAGACGCTCATAGAGAATAACGTAGTCTGTCATGCCCTCGAAGCCATGATCTTTGCCTCCATCACATGCAGCATCCTCGGCGTTATCATCTCTCGCATGAGCCTCTCTTCCATCGGCTTTACCATGTCGCATGCTGCCTTTGCCGGAGCCGCCCTCGGCATGTTCCTGGGAGCCAATGCCCAGATGACGGCCATTGCTTTTAGCATGGTGGTGGCAGCTTTAATCGGACCGGTGAGCGACAAAGCCAAAATGGCTGCTGATGCGACTTTAGGCGTTCTCTTCGCCATGTCCATGGCGGTAGCCATTTTTTTAATCTCTTACATGGAGTACATGGGCAAAGGGCTCTCGGCAAGCAGCCTGCTCTTTGGAGACGTCGTCTCTCTTTACAGGGAGGAGATCTACGCCCTGGCTGCTGTCTGCTTCCTTGCCATACTCTTCGTCCTGGGATTTTACAAAGAGATCTCTGCCATCATGTTCAACATGAAGATAGCCGAGGCGGCAGGCATTCGGGTCAAGCTGGTGTATTACATACTATTATTCATCATCGCACTCTCTGTAGCGCTCAGCCTGAACATAGTGGGAGGCCTTTTGATCTTCGTATTGCTGGTGACGCCTGCTTCCATAGCCGGACAGTTCTGCTTTAATGTGAGGAGTATGTTCATCGTAGCGCCGGCGGTAGCCCTCTTCATGAGCGCCTTTGGCGTCTGGGCTGCCTTTGAATATACGATGCCTGTAGCGCCACTGGTGGCACTGCTTCTCACGGCAGCATTCGCATTGTCTGTGATGCTGTCCTTTAAGAGAAGGATAAATACAAAGATGAATTGAGAAGAATCGCAGTACGCCCGTACTTGCAGGACGGCGAACGCCTCCCATCTGCCCGGCTCAGTCTTCACGACTTGCTGGGTAATAAATTGATAACACATAGACGCTGTTAATAGTAACTCTTAAATAATTTGTGTTACAAAACGTGATTTATGAAAGAAATTAGATTATATAGCTTACCTATATTGTTGCTGGCGATCTTCCTGATAGTTCCCGCCTGTGCTGAACCGGCGCCGGGAGCTTTCAAGATCGTCTGCACCACCAGTGTATTGATGGACCCGGCCACCTACATCGGCGGCGACAGAGTGCAGGCCATCTCGATTGCCGATCCAACCCTCTGCCCGCACCTGCAGACAGATATCATTCCCAGCCGCATCCAGCTCAATATGGATTTCATCAAGAACGCAGACCTCTTTATGGCATACAACGACAGCAACGATCTGAAGTACAACATGCCTGCGGTCAGCGACTTCATGAAAGCCAACAACTACGGAGAGTTTTTCTGGAATACCACCTCCAATCCCTCTCGCGGATGGAACACCCCAGCCAATGCCAAGCTTCTGGCCGGGGAGGTAAAGGGCTGGCTGGTGCAGTTTGACCCGGCCAATGAAAGCTACTATGAGGAGCGCTATAACGAATACGTGAAAACCTTCGATGCAGTTGAGCCAACCGTTGACGAGAGAGAGAAACTCAACCAGACACAGGTCATAGTCATGCTCTGGCAAAAGGAGCCCGTGCAAAACTGGCTGGGCATGAATGTGGTGAACTTCTTTGCTCCCGAGTTTGCCATGAATGGAACTAAGACGGCTGCCAAGATCGTGGACGACATCAATGCCAACCCGGACAAATACCAGAACGTAACCTATGTCATTGAGAATATGCAGTCCGGAGATCTGGCCAAGGGCATTGAAGAGTCTCTGAAGGATAAAGGCATCAACGCTACTCGTGTCATCTTTACCAACTTCCCGGGCTCCGTGCCGGGAGCGGATGCCATGGCAGAGGTTCTAAGCCACAACAAGCAACTGGTGCTCCAGGCCGCCTGAGGCTTCATGAGGAGGGCCTGAGCCCAGGAAAAAGGCAGGTCTTCTGCGTCCTCCTTTCGGATTTCTTTTTTCCAGCATTTCATAGAGGATAATTCTGATTTGGTAATACTAATATAGAAAGTTTTATTACTAGGTAGCAGGATACTACCCGATGGATGTGTAGAATGTGTTTGAGAGCACAACTCTCGCAGGAAAATGGAGACATGGAATGATGTCGAAAACAGAATCCTGCAAAGTCTTTGAGGGTAGAGCTCAGCATAGGGATTCCTTGAGCATTCTCCTGGCCGAGGACGACCCCACTAACCAGAAAATCACCACACGGATGCTCAGGAAGCTGGGCCACAATGCAGACATAGCAGGCAATGGCAATGAGGTTTTAACAGCTCTGGAAAGCCGCTCCTACGATCTGGTGCTCATGGACATCCAGATGCCTGAAATGGATGGACTACAGGCCACCAGAATCATTCGGAAACGCTGGCCACGCGGCCCGAGAATCGTATTTGTCACCGCCTGCACTAATTACAGAGAGACCTGTATAAAAGAGGGTGGCGATGGCTTTCTGGCCAAGCCGATAAGTATGATGCAACTGCAGGCGGCTATCGAGCATAATGTAGATTGATACCCAATTGATTTCCTGGCCTTTGCGTCGATGATTCATGCTCATCACGCCAATCACGCCCCAGGGCTCTTAAGAGAATGATAGCATCTCGATTTGCTGGTGCACACATAATCCATAAAGCGTATTGGTGTATTTACGACGATATAAATCAGAAAAGTTAACATATATTATACCAAACTATTGAAAAAAGTTTTATAGTAGAAAAACCGTAATAGTATGTCATGAAAGGAAGAAAGCTCGATACATACTCCAAAAAAGCAATAATATCGGAGATAAAGTATTTCGATGACGAACTCAATCCGGTTCCCAGGGACAGAGCCACCTGGGCCGTGTTCCGGGAGATGGACGAGAACGGGGCCCTTCTCTTTGAAGCTCAGGGATTCATAGATTAGCGAATGTCCGGAAAGACGGGGAATATTTTTTCCGGAATTGATTTCAATGATCCAATTATAACTGCGTCTTCGCCTCGAATCGAGAGTCCAGCATATCTCTTATCCCGTCGCCAAGCAAATGGAAAGCCAAAACCGTGACTGTTATGGCAATTCCCGGGAAGATCATCATCATTGGATGGGATCTGAGGAAAGGTCGAGCGTCGTTCATCATCGATCCCCACTCCGGGGTGGGTGGCTGAACGCCAAGCCCAAGGAAGCTCAAGGAGGCTGCACCAAGAATTGCGTAGCCTACCCCTAATGTGGCCATGACCAGCACGGAAGGAAGGACATTTGGCAGGATATGCCTGCTCATGATGTAAAGATCCGATGCCCCCAGGCTCCTGGCCGCCTCTAAAAATTCCTTTCCTTGCAGCGAGAGGACACCGCTTCTCACCAGCCGGGCATATCCGGTCCACTCCACGAGAATCAAGGAGAGCATTATATTGGCCAGACCCGACCCCAGGAAGCCGATTACCGCCAGGGCAAGGAAGATGCTGGGGAAAGAGAGAAAGGCATCAACCACGCGCATGACCGCCTCATCCAGAAAACCACCGTAGTACCCCGCTGCGGCCCCCAGGATCGTGCCGATCAAGGCGGAAAAAAGCACAACAGAAAGTCCGATAAAGAGAGAGATCTGGATTCCAAACAGAATGCGGCTGAAGATGCAGCGGCCCAGATGACAACATTGGAGAATGGACATTTTGCGAGGTGTTTCCTATGCGCTTGATAGATGTTTCGGACCTTAACAAATACTATAAAAATTGATTTATAAATAAGCAATATACCAAGGCAGTAGATGGCATTTCTTTCCAGATAGAGCGAGGCGAAACCCTGGGTCTGGTGGGAGAGAGCGGCTGCGGAAAGACCACTGTGGGCCGCCTGCTTCTCCGGCTGATTGATCCCAGCTCGGGCAGCATATTTTTTGATGGGACGGACATAACCAAGTTGGATCGAAGGGAGATGAGAGAACTGAGGCCAAGGATGCAGATGATCTTCCAGGACCCGGAGTCATCTCTGAATCCCAAAATGCGCATAGGCGAATGCATCGCTGAACCCTTCCGTCTGGGATTGAAGGGAAAGATGAGCCGCATCGAAATGCGATCATGGAAAAGGGAGGCATAATCAACATGATTGATAACAGGAGCAATTGCAGGGCAGGAGTCGCGCCAAACGTAGCTTCTATTTAAAAAAAACGCTTCTTGCTTCTTTCTTTCGAGTTAAATATGGCAACATTTCGTAACAATTGATATAAATAATTTATTAACAAAAGAGATTTATATCAGTATTGTGCTATGAACCGATGATAATTGGAGGAATAGATATGAAGATACCGTCAATTTCAGCTTTGCTAATTTTACCATTGATAGCATTGCTACTCTGCAGCTCTACTTTAGCTGCTGAATACCCCTTGACCATCACCGACACTGCGGGCAGAGAGGTCACTTTTCCCCAGTCTGTTGAACGCATAATTGTCCTCAGTTCGGATGCAGCCGAGGCAGTGGTGATGCTGGGCGCCGCAGATAAAGTGGTCGGCGTCTCGGATACCGTGCAGAAAAAGAGCTACTACTTCCCCCAGCTCGCGAAGAAGCAGAGCATTGGCAAGTGGAATGCGCCGGACTATGAGATGATCGGAGAGGTCGCTAAGGGTGGAGTGGAGAGCATCACACCCGACATATTAGTCATCGGATACAGCTATCCCGACAAGTCCTATGGAATATTTGGCGTAGAAAAGGGCCTGGCTCCATTTAAGGATATAAGGGCTGTAGCCCTGGAATTCACTAAGCCCGAGAACATGACGCAGGAGGTCGAGACATTGGGCCAGATCCTGGGAAAGGAGACAGAAGCCCAGGATTACATCAACTGGTACAATGAGAAGAGGTCTGCGGCAGAGCAAGCGGTAAATAGCCTGAACAAGCCCAAGGTTTATGCGGAGTGGAGTTCAACCTCTGATCTCTCTACCCTGGGTGCTGGCTCCGGATTTGATCAGGTTTTAAGCGTGGCCAATGGCTACAACATTGCCAAGAAGCTCGGCGATGCCTATCCCAAGGTGGGCTGGGAATGGGTTGTCACCCAAAACCCTGAAGTTATACTCAAGAGGCAGACCCAGTCCTCAGATCAGAAACAAATCGGGTGGGCAGCAGGGCCCTCTCAGGACACGGTCACGCTTGAGGCTGCGAGAAATGAGTTGCTGGCTCGATCCGGGGCAAAGGGGATTTCTGCAGTCAAGGCGGACAGGGTTTATGTCATGGACTGGGATATTTTAAACGGACTGGACCAGGTGGTAGGAATTACCTATCTGGCGAAACTGCTTCATCCCGAGGTTGACCTTGATCCCGTGAGCGTTCACAAGGAATATCTGCAGTTCCTGGGGCTGGAGTATCCGGAGGAAAGGACTTTCGTCTACCCGGAGCTTGCCAGTGCCAGCTAATCTGAAAGCCAACCATTCTTCTTTTTTCGAATTTTTATATAATTCGCATTTCTCCTATGCCAGACAGTGAATTTATGATTAAGTAATACCTAACCCAAAATGTTTATCAATAATGACTTAAATCGCAAAATGTGATCTTATGAATAGAGGCAAAAATTGGGATTATCTATGAAGAAAAGGAGGATCAGTTTGCTGATACTAACGGCATACAAAATTAAGTCATCAAATCCTGCTTCTGCCTGGAAAAAACGAAGCTGCTTCACAATCTTGGAGCGCTGAGATGCCCTCAGGAATTACCGCCAAAAATGTCTTGCTGAGGGAGAAGTACCAGCAGTTTGTGGGCAGAAAGATGCTTTTCCTCCTCCTCCTCGTGATAGTAATCGTTCTTCTGGCAGGAGTGGCCGCAACTTTGGGTTCCGCCAATATCGGCGTCCTGGATGTTTATTCCGCTATATTGGCCCGGTTCTTCCCAGCCAGCTTTCAAACTTCCTGGTTTGCGGACACGATCGTTTGGGGACTGCGACTGCATCGCATTCTGCTGTCCATTGTGGCTGGCATGGGCCTGGCCATCGCGGGAGCAGTGATGCAGGGCATCCTCAAAAACCCCCTGGCCAGCCCATTCACATTGGGCATCTCCTCCGCGGCCAGCTTTGGAGCCGCATTGGCTATCGTTTTAGGCGCTGGTTTTGTGGGGGGCGAGTGGATGATCATAGGCAATGCCTTTGTCTTCACCTTGCTCGCTTCCATGACCGTATACGGCCTGGCCAAATACAAGGGCATCACTCCCGAAACCATGATTTTGGCTGGCATCGCCATTATGTACCTTTTCCAGGCCATGACCTCTTTCCTGCAATATGTGGGGCATGCGGAACAGGTGCAAGAGGTGGTCTTCTGGATGATGGGGTCCATGGGCAGATCATCCTGGGATAAAGTCTGGATTGTGACTGCGGCCATAGCCATCTGCTTTCCCTATCTCTTGCTCAAATCCTGGGATATTAATGCCTTAGGCGCAGGGGATGAGACGGCCACCAGCCTGGGCGTGAATGTAGAAAAGACACGGGTCATCTGCATGATGGCGGTCTCGTTTATAACGGCGAGCGTGATCTGCTTTACCGGCACCATCGGCTTCATTGGCCTAGTCTCGCCTCATATTACGCGCATGGTTATCGGCGGAGACCACAGGTTCTTGCTGCCTGCCTCGGCCCTGGTGGGCGGACTGCTTTTACTCGCGGCAGATACCGCAGCGCGAACCATTCTGGCTCCAGTCATCCTGCCCGTGGGGATCATGACTGCCTTCCTGGGGGTACCGTTCTTCGTCTATCTGTTCATGAGGCGGAAGAAAGAATTCTGGTAAAAAGCAAACCAAGATGGTGTAAGCTTTTCTTTTTTGCCAGGGCATATCGGCATGATTTTGATTTGACTGCGTAATTGCTTGCGAAACATCTCAGCTACTATCGAATGGCTGAAAGTATAATAACGCACTCAATAACTATTTATAATTTATTCATATAATAACACTACTACCAAAATGATTATTAATATAGAGACGTTAATTCGGTATAGTTCACACCAATCCGGAAGGATATCTAACAACTCATTATTTGGAGGTAATCAATGAAGATCATAACTATTACCTGGAGCAGCGAGCTGCCTCTCTTACTTCAAGGTGCCAAGGAGGTCGGACTGGACATAGAGGCCTGGTCCGCCTCACAGTTCGCCGATCCTCATGACCTGGAAAAATGTCTCGAATCGTTGAAAAATGCCCAAATCATCCTGCTCCACCCCTCCAGTGATGCCTGCTGGGATGAGATCGTTCCCGCTCTGGACCCCAAATCTCTCGTGATCGCCTTTGGACGAGACCCCTCTCACTGGGCTCTTTCCACCGTCTCCCTGGAAATAACCACCACGGTTAACAGGTACATCCTCTTCGGCGGTCCAAATAACTATAAGAATATGCTCAAATACGTCTGCAACAAAGCCCTGGGAATTGATTGCGACTATGAGCCGCCCCGGGAATTGCTCTGGCAGGGGCTCTACCACCCTCGCTCCCAGACGCCATTCTCGAGCCTGGAAGAGTACCTCCAGTGGCGCGGCCCGATGAAGCGCCCCACCGTCGGCATAATATTCTCCAGAACCTACTGGGCCAATGGAGACCTGGACATAGTGGATGCCCTGATCACGAAATTGGAAACGGAGTTTTCTGTGCTTCCTGCCTTCTGCTTCGGCATGGGGGACAAGGATCTTGGCGCCTGGTCCAGCGGCGAGGTTGCCGAGAAGTTTTTCATGGGCAGGATAGATGCCCTCATCAACCTCCAGCCAGTCTTCCGTTCTCGAAATATGGCACAATCCATCGACACCCTGAAGCAGATGGATGTTCCCGTCTTTCATCCCCTCATGGTCTACCATAAAACGGAAGAGGAATGGCAGAAAGATGTCCACGGCCTCTCCAGCAGCGAGGTGGGCTGGTCGGTGGCCATGCCCGAGTTCGAGGGCGTAATTGAGCCGATCATCATAGGCGTTACTGATAAGTCCGTGAGCGAGGGGGCGCTGATTGAGCGGCATGTGCCGATGCCCGAACGCCTCTCCAAGGTCTGCAGGCGCGTCTCCCGCTGGATTTCTCTCAAGAATAAGCCGGCAAGCGAACGCCGAGTAGCCTTCATCCTGCACAACAACCCCTGCGTCTCGGTGGAGGCGTCAGTAGGCGGAGGTGCTCACCTGGATACTCTGGAGAGCGTGGCTCGCATCATGAACCAAATGGCTGAGGTCGGCTATTTCCTGGAGGATCCGCCGAAAAGCGGCAAGGAACTGATCGAGACCATCATGGACCGCAAGGCCATCTCCGAGTTCCGCTGGACACCAATCGAAGAGATTGTGGCCAAAGGCGGCGTCCTGGCCTATCAGACCAAAGAGGAGTACGAGAAATGGTTTGACACGCTCACGCCCCAGGTAAAAAGCCGCGTCTGCGAGGCCTGGGGGCGCCCCCCTGGCGAGGAAAAGAACGGCATTCCTCCCGCCATGCTCTACCAGGGCAAGATTGTGATCACGGGCGTGCAGTACGGCCATGCTCTGGTCTGCGCTCAGCCGAAGAGGGGCTGCGCTGGAGCGCGTTGCGACGGCCAGGTCTGCAAGATCCTGCATGACCCGGATGTTCCGCCCACCCATCAATATCTGGCCACCTACCGCTACATCGACCATGATTTCAAAGCTGATGTGATCGTGCACGTGGGAACGCACGGAAACCTGGAATTCTTGCCAGGCAAGTCCGTCGGCCTCTCCGGCGACTGCTATCCAGATATCGGAATAGGCGACATGCCTCATCTCTACATCTATAACTCAGACAATCCGCCCGAGGGAACCATTGCCAAGCGGCGCAGCTACGCCGTCCTGGTGGATCACATGCAAACCGTGATGACCGACTCCGATCTTTACGGAGAGCTGAAGGAGTTGGAGGACAAGATCGCCGAGTACAACCGTGCCAAGGTCTCCGACGGAGGAAGAGCGCACGCCCTGGAGCATATCATCCTCGGCCTCCTGGAGAAGAGCAACCTGGCCAAAGAGATTCGGCTTGAGAAATTGACCGCATCTGGAGCCGACTTCGAGGAGATTTTAGAGCGGGCGCACGATAAGATCTCGCAGCTCTACAACACGCAGATACCGGACGGCATGCACATCTTCGGCCTTCTGCCTGAGGGCGAGAGACGATCGGAGAATGTGCGAGCCATCTTGCGACCTGAGGTCAGAAAGGCCGCAGCAGAACTGCTCGGCAAAGAGGTTACCACCAGAATGGAAGACCTTCAGGAGCTGGACTTGCTCTCCAAGGATCTCATCTCTGCTATGATGCATGATGATGCTGAAAAGAAGAATGAAAATGGGTGTTCTGGAGGAAATAGCGAAATAGCCGGCCATGATGCTCTGAACGCCGTCCTCGAGTCACGGGGACTGAAGTGGAGCGGCTCCCTCTCCGCTCTGCGGGATCGGGTGGAGGAGCTCTGCTGGCGGCTGGAGGCATCCAAAGAGATGCAAAGCCTCCTGCACGGATTCTCGGGAGGCTTCATCGAGCCGGGGCCGTCCGGTATCATCACGAAAGGAAAGATCGAGGTCCTGCCCACGGGCCGAAACTTCTTCTCCCTGGACCCCACAGCAGTTCCTACGGAAGCGGCCTGGATGGTGGGAAGAAAGCTCGCCGATAGCCTCATTGAGAAGTACCGAAAGGAGCAGGGCCGCATTCCCGAGAACGTGGCAATGCACTGGATGGCCGGGGATGTGATGTACGCCGACGGCGAGCAGATGGCGCAGATGTTCTACCTCATCGGCGTCAAGCCCGTCTGGAAGGGCGGAAGGCTGAAGAGCTACCAGATCATTCCCCAGGAGGAGCTTGGTCGGCCCAGAATCGATCTGACCGTGCGGGTCAGCGGCATCACCCGCGACTGCTTCTACAACTGCATCGAGATCATGGACCAGGCCATAAAAGAGGTCACGCTGCTGGAGGAGCCGCCTGAGATGAATTTCCTCCGAAAGCACGACCTGGAGAACGGCCGCACACCCCGAATATTCTCCAGTCGGCCCGGAACCTACAGCAACGGCGTCAGCCTGGCCGTCTACGCCAGCGCCTGGAAGAAGGAGAAGGATCTCTCTGACGTCTTCATCTATTGGAACGGCTATGCCTATGGCAAAGGATTCTTTGGGGAGGAGTCCCAGGAAAGGCTGATCAAGCAGCTCAAAAGCGTCGACGTCACCTTCAACAAGACCACCACCGATGAGAAGGATCTCTTCGGATGCTGCTGCTACTTTGGCAATCACGGTGGCCTGACCATCGCCGCTCGGGAGGTCTCAGGAAAGAACGTGGAGGCTTATTACGGAGACACGAGAGACGCGGATCATGTGGAGGTGCGAGACCTGGCAGACGAGGTCCGGCGCGTTGTGCGCACCAAGCTGCTCAATCCCAAGTGGATCGAAGGCATGAAGCGGCACGGCTACAAGGGAGCAGGCGACATCTCCAAGCGCGTGGGCAGAGTCTACGGCTGGGAGGCCACGACGCAGGAAGTGGATGACTGGATCTTTGACGACATCGCCAAGACCTTCATCATGGATGAGGAGAACCGCAAGTTCTTCCAGGACAACAATCCCTGGGCTATGGAAGAGATGGGCAGAAGGCTGCTGGAGGCGGAGCAAAGGGGCCTGTGGAAGGCCGATCCAGAGGTTTTAGATGCTCTGAAGTCCATTTACCTTGAGATCGAGGGCTGGATGGAAGAGAAGATGGGCGACACGGGCGGCGAGTTCCAGGGAGGCTCCATAGATGTGCTGAACATGGATGACGTGAGCGCCTGGAAGGAGAGGATGGCCAAGGTGCTGGGGCGGTAAAGCGCATTACTGCAAATCCTACCCAGAATATTTTTGTATATTGCAGAGATAGGGCTAAACTTCAGGTTATCTGGTGGAAGGATCACGGATCCATCTAAGGATCTAACCGGAATGCGTTTCCAGCAACTGCGATATCCTCGGTGGCAAAGGGAATGCTCAGGCCGCAGTTGCGCCTACTCAGGACCGCGAGGATTCATTTTTTACATCTTTGCTTAGGGATTGATCGGAGATTATTTACGCATTTCCTGAGGTATATCTGAAATTACCTTACCATATGATAGCGATTTTCTGGCTACGAAGGCCAAAATTTAATATTTTATCTCTCGTTAAACCCCTTGTTTGCATTGAATTCGTTTAAGAGATAGTTATATGTATTACTTATTTAGTCATACTTTATTTGAAATATATAGAGAATGGAGCGTAGAATATGAGACGACTGGCCTTTGCACTGATAGCACTGGCAAGCATATTGCTGATTGCTATGCCTGCCGCTGCGGACTTTGCTTTAGAAATCTACGGAAATGCGAACCAGGATGACACGATTGACTGGGACGATGTAAAATTTGTGCAAGGAATTATCAATGGATCTAACAATGCCACGGAGCTGGCTGATGCCAATTACGACGGAATTATTGACGATAAAGACATAGCACAAATAGAACTAATTATGCAGGGGAAGGAAAAAAACCTCACGATAACTCAATACCTCAAGACTTCCAAGGAACTCGTCATAACCAAGAAACCTGTGACCGTGACAATACCAATTAAGAGCATAGCGGCACTTAGTGGTACTTATGGTCCCTATATGCTTTGCGCACTTGGAGATAATGATAAAATTGTGGCTGTTCTTTCCGGAGCGATGGAACGCGGAGAGATAAAAGACCTGATAGATGATAAGTCAGTGGTCGGAACAAGCAATGACGACTGGGATATGGAAAAAATCCTAAAAATAAAGCCGGATATCGTACTTGGTTATGCCTCCTTTGACCTCTCTGAACAAAGGAAAATATTGGAAGCTTCCGGCATTGCACTGGTCCAGATGAATTTCAATAGGCCGGAGACCTATAAAAATGAGGTCAGAATTATAGGATGGCTGCTCGGCAAACAAGAGCGAGCTGAGAAACTCATCAACTTTGAACAGGAACACATGGACTTCATCAAAGAACGGACAGAGAATTTAAGCAGAGAAGAGATGCCCAGAGTCTATGCGGAGACCTACCGCGATTACAGATACGGTGGATCTTCCAGCTCCATCGGCCTTTCTGTTGGTCCGTGTGGCGGAATCGACATCTTTGAACAGGTTGGTGTGTCAACAGATATTGATCCAGAAGAGGTGATCAGCAAGGATCCGCAAGTAATTATCCATATGACTGCGGAAAATTATATCTCGGATAGCGGATACAATGCAATAAATTCAAGTCAAATAGAGAAGAGGATAGCTGATATCGAGAACCGCACTGGCTGGGATCACATCGATGCAGTCAAGGACGGAAAGGTCTATATTATCACTAGCGATGCGGCATCAATCCATCCAAGTATTTTTCAAACATATGTTGCCAAGTGGCTTCATCCTGAGCTATTCAAAGACCTGGACCCAGTAGCAGTTCACGAAGAATGGCTCCAAAAATTCTTAGGTATAAAGTATAAGGGCGTATTTGCCTATCCACTGCTGTGAAAATGCTATGGATAACAATTTAGCAGTTAGGGAGAGAGATTTTTTTATCTCCACATATTTTTTAATTGGTGCAGGAAGCTGCTGAAATGTGCTTGCCTCAAGGTGCGAATATGAGAATCAATGCTATTGTATGGGCTAGCGATGTGTCTCATCTCCTGAAAGCTTCTCGAGATCTTGGCTTGGATTTGATGGCATGGTCTACTAGCGATTTGAACAGTCGAGATAATTTGAGAAACTGTTTGATCTCTCTAAATGATGCGGATTTGCTGCTGATTCATCCCTCACATGACGCCTTTTGGGATGAAATAATGGAGAGCATAGATAGAGACAAGCCGCTCATCTCCGTCAGTCACAATCCATCACACTGGTCGACTTCAACAGTACCATTAGAAAAGGTAGCCACGGTCAATCGTTACATGCTCTATGGCGGCCAGGAGAATATACGAAATATGTTGAATTATATCTCTCGGGAGGTGCTTGATGAAGACCGCAATTACAGTCCCCCACTCGAGCAACTCTGGCAGGGCCTGTATCATCCAGATTCCGAAAAACCCTTCGAGACTGTTGAGGAGTATCTGGAATGGTACCGCCCAAAGAAAGATCATTTTGTGGGAATTCTTTTCTATAGGTCCTTCTGGATAAACGGCGACCTCGATATTGAGAATGCCTTTATAAGGGAGCTAGAGAAAAAATACGATGTTCTTCCAGCCTTCTGCTTGGGGATGAGCAATTCCGATTTGGGCGCAAAGTCCAGCAGCCAGGTTATAGAGGAATTTTTCCTGGGAAGAGCTGATGCGTTATTAGATCTTCAATCGATAGTCCATGGTGGAAACATAGAGATCTCCCGTGAGATACTTCGAAGGATGGACATACCGATATTCCATCCCCTTGTTATCCGTCATCATCAGGAAGATGAATGGCGTGCCGACCCGTATGGGATGAGCAGCTATGAATTGGGCTGGAATGTAGCCATGCCGGAATTTGGAGGAGTGATCGAGCCGATTATAGCCGGTGTTGCTGAGAGCAGTGAGATACATGAGGTCACGCTTGAGCACCATGTACCCATAATGGATCGCGTAGAAAAAATTGTTCGGCGAGTCGACAAATGGATATCTCTTCGGAATAAAGCCGTCTCCGATAGAAAGGTTTGCTTCATCCTTAACAGCAAGCCTTGCGCCTCGGTTGAGGGAGCTGTTGGGGGAGCTGCCCACTTGGATGCATTGGAGAGCGTTGCCAGGATTATGCAGCGGATGAAGGAGGTAGGATATTCCATAGAGAATCCTCCCCACAGTGGAAAAGAGTTGATTGACATAATTATGGACAAGAAAGCCATTTCTGAATTCAGGTGGACCACTGTCGAGGAAATTGTTAACAAAGGCGGAGCACTCTCCTTAGTGGCCACAGAGGATTATCTAGAATGGTTTGATACCCTGGCGGAGGGGGTAAAGAATAGCATTGTCAATGCCTGGGGCCATCCTCCTGGTGAGGAGAAGGATGGAATTCCAGCCGCCATGGTTTATCAGGATAAAATCGTGGTTACTGGGATCAGCTTCGGCAATGCTTTGGTCTGTGTCCAGCCCAAGAGAGGCTGTGCCGGAACTCGCTGTGACGGACGGGTCTGCAAGATTCTCCATGATCCTGAGGTGCCGCCAACCCACCAGTACCTAGCCACTTATCGTTACATTGAAAAGGACTTTGGGGCGGATGTGATTGTGCATGTGGGCACTCATGGTAATCTGGAATTTCTCCCAGGAAAGCCTATAGCACTCTCAGAGAACTGTCTGCCCGACGTCGCAATTGGAGATATGCCTCATCTTTACATCTATAACGCGGATAATCCACCCGAAGGAACTATGGCAAAGAGAAGGAGCTACGCCGTCTTGGTGGATCATATGCAAACTGTGATGACCGATTCTGGGCTGTATGGTGAGCTCAAGGAGCTGGAGGAGAAGATAGCGGAGTACAGTAAAACCCGACAATCGGAGAAAGCTAGGGCTCATGCATTGGAGCATATCATTGTGGAGCTTCTCAAGGAGAGCAAATTATCCCTGGAAATCGGGCTGGATGAGATGATTGCGTCCGGGGCCACGATAGACCGCATAATTGAGCGTACACATGATAAGATTTCAGAGATATATAACACACAGATTCCTGATGGCATGCATATCTTTGACCAAAGGCCAGAGGGAGATAAAAGAGCAGAGTTCATTTGCTCCATCCTGAGGTTTGATTCTGAGCTGAGAAAGCTCGTAGCCAGGCTTATGGACACAGAATTAAACCAAAATTGCGATATATCTCAGATAGATATAATGGGCAGAGCACTTGTATCTGCTTTTCTAAATGGAGAGGGCCTGCTGGCTGCAAAGCGCATACTTGGTGACAGATTGAGATGTCAGGACCAGGAGCCAGTCGCGGCAATGGCGAAACGGATTGAAGACATATCCAAACGAATCGATGCTTCGAATGAGATGGATGCCCTCTTGAACGGCTTTGATGGACGATTCATCCTGCCAGGGCCTTCGGGTCTCATCACCGGAGGAAAGGTGGAGGTCCTACCAACTGGCAGAAATTTCTTTTCGTTAGACCCTGCAACAGTTCCCTCCAAGGCTGCTTGGATCGTCGGAAAAAAGCTGGCGGAGGTGGTTTTGACCAAGTACAATGAGGAAAACGGCAGGCTACCGGAAAATATTGCCATGTACTGGATGCCTAGCGACATAGCCTGGGCAGATGGCGAGCAGTTGGCCCAAATGCTATACCTAATAGGTGTGCAGCCCATATGGAAAGCAGGATCAGTTAACAGTTTCCGTGTGATCCCCTTAGAGGAGCTGGGAAGACCAAGGATAGACCTCACAGTGCGCGTGGCCGGCACGACCAGGGATTGCTTCTATAATCGCATAGAGTTCCTGGATCAGGCATTAAGGGAAGTAGCCAGCATCGATGAGCCGCCGGAGAGAAATTACCTGAGAAAACATGTCCTGGAAGATGGATATCACCCGAGGATATATTCCAGCCTTCCCGGAACCTACGGGGATGGAGTAACCTTGGCCATATATGCCTCTGCTTGGGAGAATGAACAGAGCCTCTCTAATATATTCATCAGCTGGAACGGATATGCCTATGGAAAGGGCGTATTTGGCGAGAAATCTCATCAGGGTCTGATCTCTCAGCTTAAGACTGTGGATTTAACCTTTAATAAAACGCCCACGGATGAATATGACCTTCTCAGTTGTTGCTGCTACTTTGGAACCCAGGGAGGGATGACCAATGCCGCCAGAGAGGTTTCCGGAAAAGAAGTATCTGCCTATTTTGGAGATACAAGGGATAAGGACAGCGTCAACATTCGTAGCTTGGCGGATGAGGTAAGGCGTGTGGTGAGGACCAAGCTTCTTAATCCCAAATGGATTGAGGGAATGAAGCAGCATGGCTACATGGGTGCAGGAGAGATTTCCAAGCGCATCGAAAGGACCTATGGCTGGCAGGCAACGACCAAGGAAGTGGACGACTGGATCTTCGACGATATCGCCAGGACCTTCATCATGGATGACGAGAACCGCAAATTCTTCCAAGAGAACAATCCCTGGGCAATGGAGGAGATTGGTCGCAGGCTCCTGGAAGCCAGCCAGAGGGGGCTGTGGAAGGCTGATCCTGAAGTTCTAGATGCTCTAAAGTCGCTCTACCTGGAGATTGAGGGCTGGATGGAAGAGCGCATGGGCGACGTCCA
>Ga0172381_10002160_pt1 | contig 22186 bp, 24 predicted proteins | sample Leawel6488metaG_FD_119754 | JGI IMG/M metagenome (GOLD analysis project Ga0172381, IMG submission 119754) | Leachate microbial communities from a municipal landfill in Southern Ontario, Canada - Leachate well 64-88 metaG | ecosystem: Engineered > Solid waste > Landfill > Unclassified | place...
ATTTGAGTTTAATTTCACAAGCAACAAACGTTCTCTATGTTGATAATAAAAGAACAGACACTTACACGGAAATCGGAACCTACGTTCTTCCATTCAAGACAACTCAAGCCGCAATGGATTCTATAACCGGAAATAGTTCCACCAATCGGTTTTGCATTAAGATAGCAACCGGTGCTCCATATACAGAGAATTTAACTTTCAATAAGGGTTACATAACTTTAGAAGGTTATGGGGATACAATTCTAAGCGGAAACTTGACTTTTGAGACAACAGCAGTTCACGTTAAATTTATAAATTTAAAATTAACCGGAAATGCAGCTGGAGCCTACACAAACGCCTTTTTAATAGATGTTTGCGATTGCAATACAGCAAAAAACAAAAATTGGGTTTTTTCTTGCACAGTAGACGATTCTTTTATACAAGTTTCGGGTCAAAGTACTTTATGGTATGCCAATTTTGAACTGACAAAAATAACAGGGGTAATTGCTAATCAAGGCGGTTACTTTGAGGGCACTCATACTTTTAATGAGTGCAATGGAGAGTTTATCGGCTTCGAGAACTACGCAGGAACGATAAACATAAACGCTGGTTCAGAAATTTATATTGGTGCGGCGATGTGTATTGATACTGTCGTAAATCTTGCAGAAGGAGCAACGCTACACATAGACGCTGTATCTGCCAGCAAATTGGCAACTTTAAACAACAGTGGTGGAACGCTTGACCTGACAACTCCGGCAAGCAGCATACAATACGACAACACGGTAAGTGGATTAGCTGCTGAAACTGTAAAGGCTGCAATAGACGAAAATGCTGCTGCCTTGGCTGCAATTGCGAACCAACAAACGCAGCTTGAAACTCTTTTTGGAGAGTTAGGAAGTCCGTTAACTTTTAAAGGTAGCGATACATATGCTAACGTATCAGCAATAGAGACGCCAGATAATAAAGATTGTTGGTGGGATACGACAAATGGCCGCTATGTTGCTTACAATGGTTCTGCCTGGATTGCTATAGGTAACCTTAACATTAATGCAAGAATAGTTAATACTGAAAAGCTGCAAAAATCCTCTGTAACACCTGAAAAAACTTCATACTTCACTTTATCAGCAAACTTGTGGGATTCCTCTTTAAATGAAGTTGGAAGGTTAAATTCATCTGGTGTGCTTGATGTTGCTCAGACAGGATATGTTACTTCGCCGCATATTGATGTATACGGGCAGGCTGGGCAATATATTGTTCCGCAAAACAATGGAACTATAGCGCGAAATTCATTGTTTTTTTATGATGCCAATGAAGTAAAATTATCGGGCGAATACGGAACTTACTCCACAGCTGTTGAAATACCTGTTGGCGCGTATACTGTTAGAATCAGTCTTGCTTCTACAGCTACAGTTTTTGCAGGAATCAATGCAGATGGTACGGCAATAACGTATGCAGCATACAGTGAGAAAATTCCAGTAAACTATCTTACGTTAACTGGAATAAAACGTGAAAACATGGATGCAGATTACCTTACTGCTGAGATTTTTAAGCAGTTCGATGATAATAATTCTGTACTTCTTGACATGAGCACAAATCGCTATAATGTAAGTAATACGACAACTGGTAGACTAAAAACAGATGGGACAGTAGATGCTACAGCAAATACGTATCTGACAACAGAATATATTTCAGTCGAGGGGCATATCGGTGAGTATGTGTGCGTTGAACAAAATTTAGGCGGTTCGTTCCTTTGTTCTGGACATGTGTTTTATGATTCAACAAAAACACTATTGTCACAATCAATTGAAACAATAACTACGGGTTTTCTTGTACCAGCAGGAGTGCATTATGTAAGAGTAAGCATACCTGCTGTAACGGAAAATCCTTTTGTTGGATTTAATGCTTCGAACGCATTGGTTGCATTTGAAAAATTCTATAAAAAATTCAAGAACAGTTTTGTTCATAGTGGTGCGGATGGATATTTTAATAAAGCTGTAGCATTTCAAGGTGACAGTATATTTGCACAAGAAAAAATTACACCTTGGATTGTAGACTTCTTTAAGATTGGGACTTATTATAATCCAAGCATCGGCGGCACAACGGTATATAACAACGAAACAACAGTTGAATACAATTCGGTTACTATTGATGGCTGGATGAGTTCAGATGACCGCATTTCGATAATACCAGAAGATACCGACATTATAATCAATTTTGGTGGGCATAACGATTGGAGCGAGTCGTGTCCAATTGGTGAACTTGGTAATTTTACAGATACAACGTTTATGGGGGCTTATGCATTGATGCTTAAAAAGCAAATTACAGCGTTCCCGAATGCTACTATTATTTGTTGCACTCCTATGGGTGGAAGATTATCCGTAGAAGATGTAAATCAAGATTACCAAACCGAAAATCTACTTGATCTTGTTATGACTGATTATGCTGATGCCGTAAAACAAGTATGCGCTTATTATGGAATTCCTTGCATTGATATCAATGCAGAAAGCGGAATTAATACTATGAATGCTGCAAGCTTTCTGGATGATGTAGTTCATCCAAATGTTGCAGGTGGAAAATTAGTTGCTAGAGCTATGATAAATGGAATGAAGAGATTTAATCCTTATACATTCTAAACGGTAATTTGAATTCAATTTATGGTAATGATATAATATTATTACTAAAATTGAGTGGAGGCGTTTATGATGGGGAAATTTCTAAAAATATTTAGCATAATATTAGTTGTTATACTCGCAGGAATTGCGTTTTTTGCGATTAAAACTGGTTCTGCTAAACTACAGGTACAGGCACAGAAATCAATTAAACTTCAAGCGCAACTGGATGCTGAGGCCGAACAACAAAAAGAGATAGAGGAGAATGAAAAACTCCGGCTCGAAAGTATAAAAAATACTTTGCCTAGAATAATTTGTTGGGGGGATAGTCTCACGGCTGGTTCTGGTGGAGGTGGTACAGATTATCCCAGTATACTTGCAAATTTGATAAAACTGGAAGTAAAAAATTATGGAGTAGGAGGAGAAACATCTGAACAAATTGCTTACAGGCAAGGAGGTAAAAAGTTTTTTGTTGATGCGGTTGTAATCCCAAGTACAACTTCAAAAATTGCAATAAATCTTATTAACGAGAATGGAGAACGTATAAATCTTTTAGACCAAGGCTCAAGCGGAATAAATCCTTGTACAATAGGTGGGGTTACTGGGGAAATTACGCTTGATAAAGGTAGTGATACATATTATTTTAAAAGACAAGTGGCTGGCAATGAAGTATCTGTTTTGTCTAATACTCAAGTATTGACATATGGGATTATAGATAATAACCCCAATGATATTATCATTATTTTTAGCAGTACAAATGATAGAACTAGTATAGATAAAGCAAAAAATATCGTTGCGATTCAACGGGCCATGATTAAATGCTCAGGTTCAACAAAGTTTATTATAATCGGGCCAACTAGAAATTTTGAAGAAGATATAATCAGTGTGTTGAACAATGAGTACGGTAGTAATTATTTTAATTTTCGCAAGTATCTTTTGGAAAATGCGCTTAGTGATGCAAATATTATGCCATCAGAACAAGACAATAAAGATTTACAAAATGGTGTCGTTCCAGCAAGTTTACGTTCTGACGATATACACGGTAACAAAATTTACTACGAGTTATTAGGTAAACAGATGTATAAAAAAATTATGGATCTTGGTTATTTATCACAAGAACAGATTGATTATTTGGGATTAAATAAAAATTAGTTACCGCACAATTGGATTATTATGCGCGGTTATGCGCATAAATAAGATCAAAAACATCATGCAAGTTTTTGCAGTTTGAGTGCCTGCACTTGAGCTGCCTTTTATAACATGAAAATGTGCATTAACAATAAACAGTAAAAAGCCGACATAATTACCATGTGGAGGTGGTTATGTTGGCAAGGCAGTCTCTTAATGTTTCACTTGAACCAGGTGTGCTTGATGAATTTTGTAAGTATGCATGTCTGAAGGGAATCAGAATCTCACCTTGGGTGAACGCCAAAATGAAGGAGTTCATTGAAGAGGAAAAAGCACAAGAGCAGTTGAAAAGTTTAAAAAAGCGCTTCGATTAAGAGGCGCTTTTACAATTGCGCGGTAACTGCCAAAAACCCGCAAATGTAGGCGTATCTAGTTATTTAAGGTAGTTGGATTAAATTCAGTGACATGGAGCTTACTTTGTAGGCTCCTATTTTTATGCTTATCTGCCACAGAAAGACCGCTCAATATCCGTGGTAAAATTAGTGTAAGAGGCAGGTGATATTATGCTTGAGCAACTCAAAGCGAGACAGATTGAACTATCCGCTCAAAGAGTACAGATACAAAACATATTGAATCAAGCCATAGCGGACTTGCAGACGATAAACGGCGCAATCCGAGAGAATGGCTACTGGATAGAAAAGTTTGAGAATGAAGCAAAGGAGGGCATAGCGCAATGACCGTATCGGACTACATGACTGGGTTTCTGGCTGAATATGACCATCCGCATACCAATGCGACTATATTAAAATGGATAAATTATGCGGAATCAAAGCTTGACTACTTTAAAACTTACATTGTCCAATATTATGCGCAGACGTTCAATGAGTTTCAGTATTCATTACCGTCCGGCGTTTCGTTTGATGATATTAGAAGCGTCAGGGTAAACGGCTACAAATATAAGAAGAAGGACAACAGCGCATATAAAGAATACCGTTCGTTCTGGTATGAAGATAGCAAACTGTGTATCTATCCTGCGTGTGCTACGACCGACACAAGCTATGTTTCCGAAGCTGGAGAGATTACCTTTGCTACCAACACAATCACGACCACAGGGGATGATTTCACCTTTAACGTAGGCGATACGGTCCTTATATCCGGAGCAACCGTAAGCGCCAATAACCGATATGCCACGGTCATAGGTTCCGCCGATACAGTACTAACCTTTGCAGCAAGTACATTTACGGCTGGTGCAGACGCAGCGGCAGTGACCATATCGACACCCAAAATTAAAATGACATACGAATACAGACCAGTAACAAAGCTGATCGCCAATATCGCAACGGATACATTGAATCTTCCTGATCGGTTCTTTGAAATATACGACTATTTCCTTATGTCAAAGATAGCTTATCTGGCAAAAGATTACGCCGATGCAGCTAACCATATGACGTATTATGCAGCGAAGATGAAAGAATATGAGGACTGGTACGAGGAACATAGACCACAGTTAGCAGAAGATGATATCGTTGGAGTTGAAAACTGGGATTCCGGAAACAGCAGTATAGATTTCGATACAGAGGTATAGACAATGCGAATGCCTAATTTGCCGTACAAGAACAATCCAAAAACTAAAAAAAGCATCATTGAATTTGCTGGGTTAGACCGCCGCAGTTTAATACCGGACAATGCTCTATCGTCCTGCAGCAACATGAGCAGCAAGAACAGTCCATTGCTAAGCCCGAGAGATTCACGCGAAGTCAGCGTAACGTTAAGCGGTACCGGACGAGCCTTATTCGCCGCCACTAAATTAGCCCATGTCGATGGAACAGATTTCAAGTATGACAACACTACTGAGGGTACCGTAACGGCTTCTGCAAAGTCAATGGTGGAATTATCGCAGCGCATAGTCATATTCCCTGACAAGGTATCCTATGACACTGTGGGGGATACATTTGCGGCAATACATGGAAGTGTTGCAATGTCGGAATACGGATATGATGCATCCGGTGTAGTTGACACAAGCGCGACAACTAAAATGCACAATGCTTTAAGGGTTACAGTAACACCCAGCACAGCCTATACCTTGACCAACGACAAAGGGTACACAGTTGCAAAGGCTTATTACTTTGATGTAAACTCTGTATTCATATCTAGCGCGACTGTAAACTTTGCAAGCTTTACCACTCCATCTACGGCATACAGCATGAATTTTGATGTAACCGGTACGGATTTGTCTGTTGTCATAAAGATAACCAATGCTGTATATCCAACTATAGGCGCGGTTCCTGACATTGATTATGCCTGTACAATGGATAACCGTATATGGGGCGTAAAGAATGACAATGTATACTGCTGTGCATTAGGCGTATATGACGATTGGACATCATTTCTTAATGAAGACGGTACAGTCAATGAATCCGGCGCGTGGAGCGTTGACACAGGCAGCAACGGAAACTTTACAGGCATAGTGAGTTACAAGGGTACAGTCTTGGCATTCAAGAATGACCGTGTATGGAAAATGTTCGGAGGCTATCCGAGCGACTTTCAATTTGTCGAAATATCGCGCCTTGGATGTATCAGCAACAAATCAATCTGTGAGGTCAATAATGTACTGTTCTGGCTCAGTCCTCAAGGCGTGGTTGCATATACCGGAGGCACTCCGGAGGTCATAAGCGAGAACCTGAACGAAAACTATACATCCGGTGTGGCAGGCGGAGACGGCAGGAGATACTATATAAGCCTGTACAATGGTACGACTTATGCGCTGTATGTTTATGACACTTGGAAAGGGATATGGCTGGAAGAGGATGCTTTAAATGTAACAGAACTTGCTTATTTTGGCGGGTACTTATATGCGCTGGCTAGTGATAATAAGATATGGAAATTTGGATCGGGAACAGAGGCAATTACTTCTGAAATTATAACAGCCGAATTTACAGAATCCTACCTGGGTAAAAAAGGCCACAGTGAGCTCCGGTTTAGGGTAGATTTAGAAACCTCTGCAACATTAAAGGTTTATATCCGCATAGACAACGGCTCATTTACACTAGTCAAGACTTATTCAGCTACGGATTTAACAAGCTTTATAGTTCCGCTAAAGCCACAAAATGCCGATCATTTTCAATTGAAATGTGTTATGACCGGAGAGTACAAGATTTATCAAGTGGAACGGATATTCTATATTAGTGCAACATAATAAAAAGGAGAGTGATAGATAATGGCAGGATTCGCGAATACTTCAGAGAACGCAATTTTAGACTTTTTATTCAGCAAGGCGGCGTATACACCAGAGGCTACATACTGTGTTGGACTATCCACATCTGACCCCGGAGAAACAGGAGCGCTAACAGGCGAGCCATCCGGTGGCAGTTATGCAAGGATTGCAGTAACCAACAATGCAACAAATTTTCCAGCTGCGTCAGGCGGATCTAAAGCAAACGGCGTACAAATAGCATTTGCCGAAGCAACAGGAACCTGGGGAACAATCACACATTTCTTTCTTGCTGATGCACTTTCGGAAGGAAATGTTATTGCATCCGGCGCGTTACTTTCTGCGAAGTCAATTGAAAGCGGAGATGTTTTCTATTTTGACATAGGAGATTTGATAATAACATTGGATTAGAGGTGAAACCATGAAAACGAACTGGCAAGACCCAGGTTCAGTAGAAATACAATCGTCGTTCATTTCAGGTTTGCAGGAGGCTGTAGGAAAGGTTGAAGATGCAATAGGTTTACAAACTACGGCTGAAACAGACATTGAGTTAGTAGAAACCTATATTGCTGCTACAGACCGATACCGCATATATCAAGTGGCTGTTGGCAAAAGGAATTGGGTTGCTTCTCCTGCTCCCGCTATAAAGAAAAACGGTTCAACGATAACAACCGGGTTTATATTGGATTATGGCGGCGGTGCAATTTCGCTTGAAACTGCAGCATTAAGTACAGATGCATTTACGGCTGATTTTACAAGGACCAACAATACGCCTGTAATTTTAGCAAGCAATGTCAGCATAGCGGATGCAGGAGTGATTATCACTGCTACAACCGTTGAAGCTGCATTGCAAGAAATTGTAACGGCGGCTAATACGCAAAAGGCAGATACTATATTTTTAAATTTAAGGGGGTGCAGATACAATGGCTAAGACATATTCAGATCAAGTTTATAGTGGGACGCTGACTACGGCAGGTGCTACAGCTGCCACGATAGCGGCAAGCACGACATTTATTATGAAGGGGTTTTGCATCTCAAACGCAAACGCTGCCGATAAAAAGGCAGAACTGCTAATTGATGATAAGCGCATACTTCCCTATTTAAAGGCCATACCAACAGGCGAAAGCCTTATAAGAAGCGATCTAAACATACCCGTTACTACTGGCATAACCATAAAGGTAAAGGGTGAAGTTGCTGACGATATGGATTATTATGTATGGGGCGTAAACGAGGTGACTTCATAATGCAAGGGTTATTGAGTCAGAACTATTTAAGCAATGCGAAGATGTTTGGCGGCAGTGGCAGCAATATAAAAAGTATACAACATTATGAGGTAAATTTTGCTGCATCCTCTGCGGAACAAGATGTTGCTATAACTGCGGTTGATTTGACAAAAGCTGTTATTAGAGGCACTGGAGTATTAGTAAGAGAGGATGCTGGATTCAGTGCAATGGCAACCTCTTTAGAATTTAAAAATAGTACGACTGTTACCATGAAAAGATACAACGCAACAGCTGATTACAATATAGTGTCGTTCTATGTAATTGAACTGAATTCAATCAAATCATTACAATCCTTTAGCGCGGCGACGTCCACAACATCGGCAGTGGCAACGGTTTCTGCTGTTAATTGGGCTAAATCAGAAGTGATATATACTTATCAAACCAGTGCGACTACCGTGCGAGCGGGATCAGTGGAATTTTATAGGTCCTCTAATAATCTTAACTTCCGGGCTAATCAAAATGTAACATTGACAGTTGTAGGCTTTGTAGTTGAATATGAGTAAGGAATGAGGTCACAATGGCTAGATATAATAAACTTAACAACAGAATAATGCTTAATCAAAAGTCAACTGATAATGGCGGTATATTTAATTATCGTGTAGTTGGCATAGTTGGGCATATCATAAGTTCACTGACGGTAACGGCAATTCCGCATCTCAGGCGTTCTGCATCAGCAACCGTTACTGTAGTGGCTACCTTTATAGGGAGCGCCAACAGGACATTTCACAGAAGCGCAAGCATTGTTATATCTGCATTGACCACAGCAAAAGCAACAAGGGGCAGACATAGCGTGGCGAATTCAAATATTACCGCATCATTCATTGGGACAGCAAAGAGAAACATGTTCGCACGAGGCGTGATAAATCTAGTGTTAAGCTTCATTGCAAGATTGCGGCAAATGTATAGGCCTGTTTATCCTGCGTTAAGCGTAACAGAATATCCAATTGAAATGACGGTTACAGGATATGAAATATTATTGGAGGTGATTGGTATGCCATTTGCAGGAAGTACAATAACATTAAGAGGAACGTTCCCGGACAGCGCAGGTAGCTTAGTAGAGCTTGAAGATGTGACGCTTAAAGTTTATTCGCCTGGGAGGGTTTTGGACGAAACAATAACGCCGACAGAGGTTTCGACAGGGTTATATTCTGGAGATTACACTATACCGGATGATTTGTTTGGGCAGTTTGATTTTGAATTCTCAGGAACGTTAGGCGATAAAACAATAATGGGCAGGAGTTCTTTTGACTCCAATTGGAAGTAACGAACGGCATAATTTGGAGGTGTAAAGAACCCTCAAAATCCGTGATACAATTTATATAGAAGGTTATGCCATGTCGTGAGACACGCCTCTAACTTTACTATAAGCGGACTCACCGCGCAAGGAGAATGTATATGAAAAAGAACGAAACTAATCTCAAAGTATTGGAGTCAAGTATTGTACCTGTCTATGAAGGAAAGTCTATTGATGAAGCCTGTCAAACTGAACAACTTGTAAACGCAAGGGAACTGTGGGAATTTCTTAAAATCGAAACAAGGTTTGATACCTGGATTAACAGAAGGATAGAAGAATATAGTTTTAAAGCCGGTGAGGACTTTTGCACATTCTTGAGCAAAAGTACCGGAGGTAGACCGGCCACTGAATATATTTTTAAACTTGACGTAGCCAAAGAACTTGCCATGGTTGAAAACAACGACAATGGGCGAATGGTAAGACGGTATTTTATTGAAGCCGAAAAACGATTCAGAGAAGAAAAATTGGCGCGCGCAAGAATTAAAGCCGAAAGACGTGTATTCACTGATGTTATAAAAGAATTGGTACCAGACGGTCCTCACAAAGTGTGGGCTTACAAAAACCTTACAGATATTATTTATAAAGTTGTGACTGGCAAAAACGCGGTGCAATTAAGAGTACAATACGGACTGGCTAAAAAAGAAAGTGTTACTCCTTATCTTTCGTTACAAGAGCAGAAAGAAGTTGTAACTTATGAACGCATAGTAGAAAGCCTTTTGGAATTAGGGAAAGATTACAAAGACGTTAAAACAATATTGGAGAATCCAAACTTACTAAGTCCTGCGAAGGCAGTATAAAAGGAGATGATTAGATGCCAACACCTACTTTTACGGTTTATGTGCCTGGCATGAATGATGATGCCAATGCTAAGATTAAGGGGCTGACCAATAGCTATATCGATATGTCGCAATATATGCAATGGATACTGTCTCACCTTGACGAGAAGAATGTCATTCGAGCTGGATCGGTCTATGCTCAAAATATTGACACTAGGAAAGCAAAAATAGTTACTGCGCAAATAGAGGACTTGATTGTCGGCGGCAATGTCCAGATAGGCTCAGCAGAGGATGCAGCAGGAGTAACCACTATAATAGGCAATACTGTGACAACGGGGTTCGTGGATGCTTTAGGGGTTACAGCTGGATATGTAGCAGCAGAGAATATTACAGGGACGTATATCACAGGCAAGACCATAAGGACGGCGGCAAGTGGTGCGAGAATAGAGATAAATAGTAGCACCCTTACCACTTATAATTCCTCCAATCAAAAACATGGACCCTATATCTATCCCACCGACGGCGATATGATATTTCATTACAATGGAATACCGGTATTAGATGTTGGTCTTGCAGGTGGGGGCAAGGTCAGCATCCAAGCACTGTCCGAATATGAGCTTGAAATTATTGGCTATCCTAATTATGACTGGGTGATAGAGCACACCGCCCGATCTTCGGATTCTTCATTTGGAGTATTTGGTGTCGAACCTGTATCACAGCAAACAGCTGCATTGATGCCCACTGATGGCACCTCGACCATACACGACATAGAAGTTAAGATAAATGGCATTCTCAATAAGTTGGCGGCATACGGCCTATTTGATGTATCTTAATAAAACAATGGGATAAAATAGGGGGATAGACTACTTTATCCCCCTATTTTATTAGTGGAAGAATTGTATCGAGATAGTAACCTACTTCAATATAGTCGTGGATATGAGTTTTAGGTATGGCATTTGTTTGAACAATATCAAGCAAGATTTGGTCATCGGGTGATAATAAACTGTACACCGCCCGCCCATACGATACGAACGGTACTGTTTTAATTAAGATGTACTGCTCGGTTTTTGGGTTATATAGAATATCGTAGCCGTTTGGACGAATCTTCTTGTTCACGAATTCAATCTTAATATAATACTTTCCATCGAATTCATCAATAAAAACGCTATCTATCCCATCAAGTTTTGGCGGACCCGGTGGTGGTGTTAAATTAACGCCATTATCCGCATTAATTGCAGCACTACTTGTACTGTCCGATGCAATCTGAATTGTAGGTGTGTTTATTTGTATCTGGTTAACGCCGCCTATCCACTGGAAGTCAACGCCGATTTTTGAGCATATGTCCCTAAATGTCGCCGCTGGAATATAATTATAGCCTTTGTAGACAAGTATAGGCAGGTCAGGGTTGCTAATCTCGGCACCATCAACCATAAGCTTAACTTCTGATTGGTACAAGATATACTCCTGTATAGCTGCACCTGCTGGAATGGCACTGAATAGCACCGCTGCACATAGAAAGCCTAATATAAACTTTTTCATAAGGTATATAACCTCCTTCATAATTTCACTCACATTATATTCTTGTTTATAAGTATTGTCAAATATAGGCATAGGTATGCAGAAGTATGGCGCGATTTGTGTACGTTGTTTGTGTGATATTATAGAGGTAATAAGATAACGAAAGGGGAATTAAATTAACATGACTAACGAAGATTATTTGAAAGCGGACTTAGAGAATCAACGGTTTGAAAAGACAACAATAGAACCTGCGGCGGATGAGGTATTGGACGTATTGCGGAAGTATGGCTTAACTGTTAAGGACGGAACGCGCGTCATTGAAACAGCAAGAGTCAAAGTATGCGTTTTGGCTAATTCGGCAAAGATTTAAGAAAGTGTAAAGGGGCATTATTTATTTTATTTTGGAGCTTTTAAGTTTATTAACCTAGCTAGCATTTGGTCATAAATATTGATATAGGTTTCAACGTTGTTTAGGTTGTTATCGCTTAAATCTGCATGGTCAAAGTAAACAGTGGTCAATATCGCTGCAACGGTATTGAAATCACTATTGTTGTATATAAGTTCATCACGGCTTAATCGCATTATGTACCTCTTTTCTGCCCCTTTACATTGGAATCATACCATTACAAATATAAGATTACAAGGACTGGAAATTGAGAGCTCGAAAGGGTTCTTTTTTTACGCTAATTTGGGATAAATGCGCTCGATGTTGGAGGGCAAAAGAAGTGACAAAATGTGTGGTAGACTTTTTATAGAGAGGTTAAGGCCTGTCGTGATGATAGCCCCTCTGACCTTCCAAATTAAAAAATTGGGAGGATTTTTTATGACCTACAAGCAATACCTGCAAAGTGAAGAATGGAAATTTCTAAGGCAGATAGTAATTGACAAGCAAGAAGGGCAATGTGCGAAGTGTGGAAGAGACATTACAGAAGTTCATCACCTCAAATACCCAAAAACATGGAACGAAGATAATCCAGACAATTTAATAGGCTTATGCGGTAAATGTCACATGGAAGAACACGGCATAAATATTCCCGAAAGCGAGCGCACAAAACAGGCTATTTGGGACTATGTGCTTGTTGAGGCAACGCGTTCTGGCGGTAAAATTTGTCCTATCAATGCAAAACAATGTCAATATGAACCAGCAGAAACATGCTTTAGCAAAAGGAGAAAAGAAAACGAGTGTGAGTATTATGCCGGAACAACTACATTAGATGGACGCGAATATGTGATTTGCGACAATAGGGAGTGCGAAGAAAATTTTGGGTATGATTGGGAATAAGGAGGGTTTTATGATTAACAAACAATACTGTAAAACAAGTGAAGTAGGGATTAAAGAGTTGGAAATGAAAAACATATTAGTCCACACAAAAGTGACTTGCAACCCGTGGGCTAAACAAATATCAAAAATTGAAGCATTGGAAATATTTAAGCATTGGAACTCTAAAAAAATTATCGAACACAGGGAATTAACAGAAGAACTAATAAAAATCATAAATCGCAGACTATCCAAAACCAGCAGAGAAGACGTTATGAAAGCTATTGACCGATACGCCGAAATATTACAAAGCGATTATTATTTTAGCTATAAGTGGACGCTAAGAGAGTTTACAGCGAGTACGAAAGGAAACCTTGAAAACTTTCTTGATGATGGAAAGCATTGGGTAAACTATAAAGACCAAAAAGATCTAACTAAAAAAGTTAAAGATTTGTCAATAATGCCTATATGCAATTCCGAAGAAGACATCTATTCAAAGTGTCTACATTTACTTAAAACAATGAAGTATGAGGATTATTTGCAAACAGAGCACTGGATACACTTTAAAAATGAATTTCTCAAATGGGCAGGATTTAAATGCCAGGTATGCGGGGAAACCGAAAAGTCAATACATGTTCACCATAAAACTTATGAAAATAAGGGTAGAGAAACGTTTAATGACGTTGCCGCATTGTGTGAAGTTTGCCACGCCTTATTTCATGGCAAACATTAACCACCAAAAGCCTACCAACTTTTCATGATAAAATGAATATATAGAACATACACATAAACCCGAAACAAAGGAGGGCTAACATATATGGCAAGCAATTATTATACCATTGGCTCAAAAGGTGATGAAGTAAAAAAGCTTCAACAAGCGTTAACTAGCGCCGGATACAGCGTAGGTTCAAGCGGAGCAGACGGAATTTTTGGCAAAGATACAGCAGCAGCGGTCAAAGCATATCAAAAGGCAAATAACCTCACAGCAGATGGCATAGCTGGAACGCAGACATTAGGTTCCCTATATAAGCCTGTAGCAACAGCATCTAGTAATGTAATTACGCCGATTAAAACAGATACGTCAACATACAATCCTCAAACAGGTAAAGGTACATTTGATGATGGAACGCAGTATGAAAAGTTCACCTATGAGAACGGAATGCCAACCAATGTAGGAACAGGTGCTAAATTAGGCAGTTTAACAGGTCAAACGGATTTAACCGGAATAAACAACATAAAAACTCAAGCCGATACTACAACATCCACACCAAGCGCATTAGACCTTCTTAACAGCAAAATTGATACGATACTAAATAAGTATCTTGACTATGACATAAATTCTGCATATGACGTTACTACGGATCCACAGTATGCTTCACTGAAACAGCAGTATGAGAATGCTGGTACAGCAGCGTACAATAACCAAATGGGCAGACTTGCAGCTATGACAGGCGGCAGACCTTCTACGGCAGCAGTTGGTACAGCTTCACAAGCACAAAACAATTACGCGCAAGAGTTTTCAGGAACGGTATTGCCTGGACTGATAAGCAACGAGCAGACAAGAAGACAGCAAGCATACAACAACCTTGCCAGCCAGCTTGAAGCATTACAGGGTGTTGCATCTACGCAGTATAACCAGTACAGGGATACGGTGTCCGACACAGGACAATTGGCTAGTGGGCAATATACGCAAGCCGGACAGATCAACCAGCAGACGATACAGAGCAACGAAGAAGCGGCGCTGGCTAATAAGGCGGCTATTGATGCTGCAGCTCATTATGACAATATACAGGCTTACATTAATACGCTTGATCCGAATGATCCACTTGTGCCTTATTTACAGGCCGAACGTCAAAAGAAAATTGATGCTCAAAATGCAGCACAGGTGGCGGCAGAAGAAAAGGCGGCGGCGGCTAAGACAGCAGCGGAACAGGCTGCATATGAGAGGGCGTTAAAGACCTGGGAAAATAAAGGCACGGTGACCACACAGGCACAGGCCGATATACTTGGCGTTCCGGTAGGATCAAAGACAGCGGACTTTAGCATAGACAGCATAAATGCAGCCACAAGCCAGATGAATGCACAAACTGCCAGGATAAATGCCAACAAGAACGGCGAAGACAAACAAACTTTGACAACTACACAATATTTCAATCAGGCTAAAGCCTTACTGAATGAAAAGGTTGAAACAGGAGAGACGGATGAAAATTCAAATCCGATTATGAGGACTAAGTATACCAAAGAACAATTTGACACTTGGCTTGCAAATCTTCCGGTTACCGATAAAGAACTTGGCGACATAATGGATGCACTCGACTATGACAATCTTGAGTTTTATAATGATACGCCTGTTTCAACAACTGGACTTGAACCAACAACTCACAGAATAAGGCAGGGAGGGTAATGCAATGGCACGCGATGTATCAAAGTGGAGACAGGAAACTTTAAATAAATCAAAGCAAACCGATAGTAAAGTGTCGAGCAAGACGGATAGTGTTTCAGAGTGGCGCAAAAAAGTATTAAGCGGCAAAGATACGTCTGTTACGGAAAGCAAAACTGATTCTCAAAAAAAAGCCGCAACGGAAACACCTGTCAAAGCAACCGCGCCAAAGCCCGAAACTTCATTATTGCAATTTGCAAAAGGCATGACTGAGGCCGTAAAGACTGCAACCAAGGCAAAGGCGACAGAGCCCTCCAAAACGCCTGTTGATACCTCCAGGTACAATATTGTCGGCCAGAACCTCATGCCAGTATATGAAGAAGATACAGGACTAGCGAAGCTTGGCAAGGATGTTGTTAACTATGGTGTCGGTACAGCTTCAAGAGTAGCAGAGGCAGTTCCACAGGCAATGATGCAAATAGTGTCAAATGTCGGTAAAGCAGTTAAGGGCGAACCGCTTGACTTTTCCGAAAAAACATTGCGAAAGGACATTCTTCCCGCTGCGTATGACAATGCGCTGACTAAGCTTGCCACAAAAGGCATAGGCGGAGAGATTGCGGCGCAAGGCATAGATATGCTGATTAACCTGGGGCTCGATCCTACAACCTATGTCATGGGCGGTGTGATTGACGATCTTGCAAAAGCCGGAATAACAGGAAAGGCTTCAAAGCCATCCACTGAATTTGTCAAATTGGCTGGGGAAAGACAGTCCGCTATGGTTGCAAAACAGGCTGGCAAAACGGCGGCAAAAACTGTTGATAATGTTAGTGATGCAGCAAAGCAAACAAGTGGAGCTGAACTCCCGAATAACCTTACTACACCCAAAAAAATAGATGAATTCACCACACCAAAACAGATTGATGAAACAGGAACAGCTACAAAGGGATTGCCGAACGCCGAACCTGCCACAATAGAAGCTGGAATAGGCAAGCAAACACCTGTAAAAAACATAGATGATTACATCCGCGAACAGAAAAACAAGGTTGACGATCTACGATACCAAAGGAATGAACTTGGAGTAGATACCACGAAGGAGATTGAAACGGCTGAAACTGAACTCTTGAGGCTGCAAAAGGAAAAGTATCTTCCATACTATAAAGAGCAGCTTAAATCTCTTGAGGAAACGCAGAAGGAAATATTTGAAAAGGCCGATGATATTACACCTGAATTTGTTGACATAAGCGAGAGGATAGAAAAAGTTAAGGCAAACATTGCAAACATTGAAGGGAGCAAAACTAAAGCGGCAGTTGAAGTTCCGGATGTTAAAACTGAAATAAAAGCGGCAGCACAGCCTACACAGACCGTACAGACTATTAAGGCAACAGAACAGGTAAATGCACCTCTTACAAATAAAGTAGCGCAGGAGGGCGTACAGGAGGTCAAAAAGCCAGTTTCAACTATCAAGATGGATGAGCGAACAGCTATTAATGTCGGCACCCCAAAAGTTAAATCGTACATGTTTGAAAATCCCGAAGTCAAGGATTTATATCAAGGTGCAGCTAAATACATCCTTGATTATGAATATGTGCCAAACGAGCAATTTTCTCCAACTACAACTATAATGAAACAGCTAAAAGCAGATACAGGATTGCAACCGGCAGAAATTAAGGATGCGCTTGAGCGACTTGTAAACAACAAAGGACAGGAAAATGTTGCAGCCGCCAAAAGGGTTGAGCTGGTTATTGATGATATGCTGACAAATGGATTTGATATGTCGGATGGCGTGCATATTGATGCAAACGAGGACTATTTAAAACTGAAAAGTGTTATTGAGGGTAGAAACGTTAAGGCGATTGAAAAGGTTGATTCAAGCGATATTGAAGATGCGTTTATGGCAAATGATTTAAAGAAAAACACATCAACAGACTATGAACCGAATGTACCAAAAGAACCCGCCGCAAAGTCCGCAACAAGCGAAACTGTTCCTGAACAGCTCAAGGTAGCTGAACCTGTTGCGCCAAAAACGGACAGCGAGAAGGAGTTTGTTGAACGGTATACAAGTGAGATACTTCCGGATGATGAAGAAGAGCTGGGTAATATTGTTGCCAACTTAGAGCGGGAACGCTTAGTTGAAAAGGATGGGCAGAAACTGCTTAAAATAAACCTTCAACTGTTTGCAGCAAAGAAAAAACTGAAAACATTTACTGATAGTCCAAGAGGACCGTTGCCCGAAGGCGAAGTTGAAAGAGGCTTTTCAAAGAATGTCAGAACTGATAAAGGGATGGCTGATGAGATAAGAGAAGCTTTTGACGAAAAGCCACTTGGATATAAAGTTAAGTCCAATGAAGAAACGCTTGCCAAAGCTGAAACGATTATGGAGAAGGGACAACCAGCTGCAATATCTGAATTCTATTCAATGATAAGCGGAAATAAGTATTCGCCTGAGACTGTACCACTCGCAAAACTTATAGCAAAAAAAGCACAAGCAGCAGGAGATATGGACACAGCTAGACAGGTTTTATCTGATGCAGCAGTCAAGCTTACTGAAGCCGGACAGTTTTCACAATCTGCAAAGATATTAAGAGAAGCGGATTCGCAGACTTTTATTATGACTGTACAAAAACAGCTGAATAAATTGAACAAGGAAGGATCCAAGTTTTATAAAAAGAAGTGGAATGATCTTGTTTTAACAGATGCTGAAATGGGGAAAATTAGTCAAATCAAATCCGGTGACAACGAAGCATTTGAAACTATAATGGAAGAAATACATGATAGGATTGCCAAAGAAATACCATCTAACGCATGGGAAAAATTTGACTCATGGCGCAGAATGGCTATGTTACTGAACCCCAAAACTCATGTTAGAAATTTCGGCGGCAATATTTTAATGGGCGGTATGCAGAAAACTTCCGATGCAATAGGTGCGGCAATAGAATCTATTGTTATTCGTGATTCCGATAAACGTACAAAATCAATTCTGTGGCGTTCAGGCAAAGAAGGTAAAAAACGTCTTCAAACCGTATCTTCTGCATGGGAGAAAAATAAGGCTGAGATAACTAAAAACGGCAGATGGAATATAGAAAGTGGAGTTGGATCGCTCAAAGAATTAAACAGCATGAAACCGGTATTTAAAACAAAAGGACTTGAGGCAGTCAACCAACTCAGCAAAAATTTGCTTAATGTTGAAGATAATATTTTTGTAAAAGCTATTTGGCAAGATGCTTTAGGCTCGTTTATGAAAGCCAGAAAGCTGTCAACAGCTACGGAGGAAGCTGTAGAATATGCTACAAGAAGGGCTTATGAAGCTACTTTTAAACAGGCTAATCTTTTATCAACTGGAATAAGTAAACTAAAGGGCGTTCCTGTAGTTGGTAAATTTGCCGAAGCGGCTATACCTTTTAGTAAAACACCTACCAATATACTTGCGAGAGCAATTGAGTATTCCCCTGCCGGGTTAATGAAAGCTTTATATAGCGGCGTTGCTAAAAAAGGCGCAAGTGCCGTTATAGAGGATTTGTCAAAAGGCATGACGGGAACCGGTATTATGGGATTAGGTATGTTGCTTGCTTCTTCTGGGTGGGCAAGAGGTACATATTCTACTAGCGATAAGGTAGAGGCGCTTAAAACCAAACAAGGCGAACAGGCTAATGCAATTACTACACCACTGGGAAGTTACACGATAGATTTTGCGCAGCCTTTTGCCGTACCTTTATTTATGGGCATTGCAATGTATGAAGAATTACAAAAGCAACAAGACAAAGGCAAGAATTTAAGCGAAGCAATCGTAAACAGTATTTACAAGGGCGGTGACACTATTCTTGAAATGTCTATGCTAAAGAATGTAAAACAACTTTTTGGGTATGGCAGCACAACGCAGAAAATAGGTATGCTGATGGTATCATATATCGAACAGGCAATACCAACCATTCTAGGACAGATTTCAAGAAGCATTGATGGGACGCAAAGAGAAACGTATAGTGATAATGTGCTTGGGGAGGAATGGAATAGACTTAAAGCAAAAATACCAGGGCTATCATCCACGCTTCCAGAAAAAATTGATAATTTCGGCGAAGTTATGAAAAACAATAGCGCATTATCTCAATTCATTTCTCCTGGATACGCAAAAGCAAAAGATGACAGGCCATTCTTAAAAGAGCTTGAAAGGCTGTATAAAATAGAAAAAGATACCGACATCATACCGACAGTTGTAAACGGTAAATTAACCTATGATGGTGTTGATTATTTTATGACAATGGATGAGTACAATAAGTTTAAAAAGACTTATGGCGAAACAATTATGATGGGTTACACTGATAAAAATAAAATTAAGTATTCTGGATTGCCGGCGCTGATAACTCAAAAAGATTACACTTCTTTAAAATCAGACAAAGAAAAAACAGCTGACAAAAAGAAGATGAACAAAATTACAAAACTATACGATAAGGCCTACGCAATTGCGAAGGAAAGATTTTTAGTAAGCCGCGGTATTGAGATTGATTGACCGCCACAAGACACGCAAAAATGTATGATAAACTTAAATTAACGAGTAGGCCGGCTAGGATCAAACCCTAACCGGCCAAGTGCCAACCGCTTGTCTACGGGAGTAAACAGGCAGAAGGCAATATAAATATAACAAAAAGATGCGGGAGGTGTCAAATGCAATCTAAGAATAAACTGGTTTTGCTATTTTTTATCTTTTCTGTCAACAGTGTTATCATCTCAGCTATCTTGAAAATGTTTGGCTTATTTGATTTTGCTGTAACGGATGCAAATTTTAGATATCCGGTGGTGGGCATTACGATTAAATTTATTATCCTATTAACGATTTACTATTTGATAGTTGGCAGCGTGACACGGTTTGAACCTAAAAAGCTATTCTTTAAAATGTTGCCATTCTTTCCGCTGACAATTGTACTGTACTGCATACCGCAAAGTATCTACACGTTAATCAGTTCAGTAATACTTTTGGTTACATGTATAGCACTTATGCCTAAATTTTCTACATGTATTAGGTTTGTTTTGAACTACTTATTTATCGCCATTATACAAATTATTTTAATCTGGTTAAAGCTTGGCATAGGCCAGATAGCTCCAGCATTTCCGAACGAATTACAGTTTGCAATCATGAACATTGATCAGCTTATAATTTTAACTTTACTTTATGTCATAAACAGAAAGTGGGGTGGTAAATATGGGCTGGATTTTCTTGGGAGAAAAAAGTAAGAAGTCTTTCTGGAGCGGTTTGAAGAAAGTCGGTGATGCCATATGCGGCTTCTTCAGGGGTTAAAAAAAACACTGCAAACGGTAATATTTGTAGTGTATGCCTTGCTTACCCAAGGTTGGCAAGCGTTAGGCATAATTGTTATGGCGGTCTGGAACAATAGGCCCTGGGAATGCCTGTTTATGTTCCTGGGGTTTATTGTCGGACGGAAGTTTTTTGGCAAAACGTATCACGCTAAATCGATGGTAATATGCACGTTTTTGACATGGGGCGTGTTCTGGTTTTTGACAAGTACAGTGCCATCGTTTAATATATCGGTGACTATCCCTAGCATATTTGGCATATGTCTAGCGTATTCACTATCCCTTATAGGTGAACTTGTGGAAAGGGGGAGATAATGTGGGAAACAGTTTAGGCACTCCACTGCAATGGGGAACTTTAATAATGATGATTATTAGCCTTGTGACAATACTTTTGAAAATCGGTAACACGCAGGGCAAGCAGGAAGAGAAAAACATAAACTACGAAAAACTTTTTGAAACGCACGAAAAGCATCTCAGCTTACATGACGTAAAATTCGATCGGCTTGAGGGCGGCATAACGACAATAAAGGAAGATGTTAGTTATATCAAGGGCAAATTGTTATAGGAGGGATGTAAAATGTATAGCGTACCTGAAAACATGAAATTATCCAAGAATTTCACATTAAAAGAATTCGCGTGTAACGATCGCAGCAAAGAAATCACAGTTGACTATGAGTTGATCGATAAACTCCAGCAGCTCCGGGATGCCTTGAGGAAACCCATCAAGGTAACATCCGGATATCGTACCGTAGCCTACAACAAAAAACGCGGTGGCATTGCTACAAGCAACCACCTTACCGGGAAAGCTGCCGACATCAAAGTATCTGGTATGACACCGCTTGAGTTGGCAAAAGCAGCTGATAAGTTGGGCTTCAAGGGTATAGGCATATACCCTACATTTACCCATGTTGATGTGGTTGGTTCGGTAGCAGGAAAGAAGATTTACTGGAAACAAGACAGCGAAGGCGTAAAGTCATACATAACAAAATTGTGAAAGGAGAAAACACATGAAACAATCAAGATGGAAAAGTCCCGTGTTTTGGGGCGCAGTAGTAGCACAGATAATATCAATAGGACAGATCACCGGCATATGGGCAAAATATGGCATAGACACCGGCGTGATCGGTGATGTGGTTGCAGGAATCTTGCAGCTTGGCGTATTGTTCGGCCTGCTTAACGATCCCACTACGGCAGATAAGTTTTGACCTCTTTTCTGCCCGGATAAAAAAAGCCCTCGAGCCTAAATTGGTTCGGGGGACTTTATTTCTTTTGGCTTAAATTTATCATGGTCACAGCATGTATTGCAAGGCCATTCTTCCTCAATCAAATCTCCGTATTCGCATTCTTTACACTTACCCATTCCCATCACCATCCTTTCATCTATACGGTTTCGGGGGCCTCTTTTATTTCTTCCCACTTTGACTCATTAGCACAGGGACAATAATC
>Ga0172381_10002161_pt1 | contig 22178 bp, 32 predicted proteins | sample Leawel6488metaG_FD_119754 | JGI IMG/M metagenome (GOLD analysis project Ga0172381, IMG submission 119754) | Leachate microbial communities from a municipal landfill in Southern Ontario, Canada - Leachate well 64-88 metaG | ecosystem: Engineered > Solid waste > Landfill > Unclassified | place...
GTGGTGGCAATGTTGTTGGTAGTGGTGGCAATGGTGGATTATATGGTGCAGGTGGAGGAGGAAGTGGTACTTATGATTCTTCTGTTGGTGGTACAGGTTCTAATGGTCTTATAGTTGTCACATATACAGCACCTTCAGGTCCTGCAAACTTAAAATCTTGGCAAGGATTAGTAAAAGCATCTGTTAAAACTATAAATGGTTTAGGAATAGGTAATGTTAAAATAGATAATGGATTAAATTAAAAATAAAATATACAAAAATGAAAAAGGTAATATCAGTTTTAATTGGTTTAGTTGTAATCTTATCAATTGGTTTTAATCTCTTTATATTAGGTTCTAAAGTTGTAAACGATAATAACACCAAGTTCTATCAAATGGGCTTCGAAAAGGCTAAATTAGACCTCTACACAGCAATTAAAGGACAAGGTTCAGTCTTGGTAGTAGTAGAAGAAGGAAAACAAATAATGGTAACTGAATTAAAAAGTGAATAAAATAAAATGACAGGAACAAATCTCGCCACTTTAATAAGGAAAAAGACAAAATCAACTTCAACAACATACCCTGATGCGGATATGTTGATTGACGTTAATGTCTTTAAAAACGAGATAGCCGCAAGAATTCAAAGAGAAAGACCTAATGCTTTTGTTAAATCATACCTTGGTAATCTAGTATTAGATACTAGAAGATATTATGTTCCAATTGATGTTATGAATAATATGACATCTTTGGAATTAAAGTTTGCTTCAAGTGGAAACTTTGTATTAGCAAAAGCGATTAAAAGAACAGACGATGGATATCCTCTTCAAGAATCAATAATTATTCAGAATTATAGCAATGATGATCCTTATTACTTCCATGAAGGAAAATCATTCTATGTATTATCAGGTAGTATTATTTCAGTGACAGGAGGATATAAGATATATTATAATGCTTTTCCAACTGATTTAGCTAATATGACAGGAGTTATCGAATTAGCTATAACAAGTGATTCTGCTGTAGGATTTCCGATAGAATTCCAAGAATTACTAGCTAGAAGATGCTCGATTGAATACAAGTCTATCAATAAAATGGCTCTTAATGCCGTAGAATTGAATTATGAGGCCGATTTGAAGAGAGCCATAGAGAATTTCTCAATACCTAACTTAGACGAGGAATTAACGGGCAAATTGCCAGCAACAGATTGCGACAATGGTTTTGATTTATAAAAAACATGATCATATTCAATGGAAAATTTGGAGGGTTATCTAACAGTAAATATTCAGGTATAGAAGGAAGTCTAGCCACTTGTGTAGGCATCGATGGTCACAGTACCCCTGGATTATTAAAAGTAAGGCAAATGTTAGAAAAAGAATCGGGTACGACAGTATCCGAATTTTGTAAAGTTAAAGTTGCTTTATCAACTGGAATCAATTTATGGTTTAGTTCTACATCAGGAAAAGTTTGGGCTGAAAGTGCAGGTACATATGTTTTAGTTGCTACCTTAACAGCGACAGCAGGAGGAGTGATATGTCTAGGAGCTGAAGAATACGATGGATATGTTTATATGGCGACTGAAAGCAGATTGCATAGAATAGCGATAGCAAGTGCTACAATTACACCAGCCAATTGGACTGCTGGATTAGTTCTTAATTGGGCTACATTCTTAGCCACTGATTCAGAATATCATCCAATGGTTGTTCAGGGTGTTTCTCTTTTTATAGGAGATGGAAAATATATTGCTAAAGTTTCAGGAACTCCTCATGCTTTTGAAAACAACAAGCTTGATTTAAAATCTACAATGAGAATAAAGACGATGGCTGTTTATGATATAGATATAGTCATTGGTCCAGTAATTTCAAACAATGTTAATAAGACAGAAATATTAAGATGGGATACTGAATCGGAAAGTTGGACAACATCAGACCCGATTGAAGAAGATGGAATCAATGCTTTTATAAGAGACGATAATTATCTTTATGCAAACTGCGGACAAGCAGGAAGTATTTATTTTTACGATGGACAGAATCTAGTATTGTTTCAAAAGATTCCTGGAGATTGGAGTCCTTCTAAAACAGCAGAAATATATCCTAATGCGGTTGCTACATTACAAAGAATTCCAATTTTTGGACTTTCTAATTTATCAGGAAATCCAACATTGCAAGGAGTTTACTGCTTGGGTTCATACAGCGCTTCTTATACCAAAGTAATCGATCTATCATATCCAGTCTCAGCAGGACTATCTACAATTAAGATAGGAGCAATTATTGTCAGAGGTTCTAATATGTGGGTTTCATGGACAAATGGTACTACTTCAGGAATAGATAAATTAAATTGGTCTAAAAAATACACCTCAGCTTATATCGAAACAATGATGCTTAATTTAGACGAAGTTTCTAGAAGTATAAGTAAATCAATAACTGATATTATTGCTGGATATGCTTCAATGCCAACTAATACTAAATTAAATTTTAAGACTAAAAGATACGCAGATGATTCATGGTCAAGTGGAAAAGATGGGGTTGATGACACTAATTTAAGGATAACCCATACCAAAGAATCAATTCCTGATTTAGCCAATTTACAGGTTAGAATAGATTTTACTGTCAGTTCTAATGATGCTCCTGAAATAGACCAGATAATAGTTCAACCAGCTTTAGAAAAAGATAAATGATAATACCAGATTTAAAAATATCAAATTTTGTATTAGATACCAGTACAAATACAGCGACTGGTAATTTATCATTAACCTCGGCACAATTAGCATCTCTATCAACTTCTTTTGATTATTCATCTATAAAAACAGCTTTGGCCAGAATCGGTATGGCTGTAACATATAGACAAGTTGCTTCTGATAATTATGAGACTGGAGTAGCTGGATGGGCAATAATGGCCAATGGAGATGTTGAATTCAATGAAGGAATATTTAGAGGAAGTTTAATTGCTGGTTCTTTACATATTCCAGACCTAACAAGTTCTAGTTCATTTCATGTTGATACAAGTGGAAACGCATGGTGGGGTTGTAATGTTGCTAATTTTGTTGCTGATCACAATAACGCAGTTGCTTATATTCTAAATACTGGTGTAGCAAAATTGACAAAGGTGACAATATCAGGAGGTTCTGATGTTTCTTTTATAAGTGATACTTTAGATACATCAGCTAAGAATATTCTTGGTGCTTTTACCTTTGGAATAAGTGGAGCAATTCAAATTGGATCATATTCATATGGAGTGACTGGAGATATAAAGATAAGCCCTAATGGAATCGTTGGAAGAAATAAAGACGGTGTTAATACATTTACAATAGATGCTACAACAGGAGATGCAACATTTGGTGGAACACTTGTTGCTGCAAGTGGTACTTTTGGAAACATTACAGCTGGAACTTTAACTGGAACAACAATACAAACAGCTTCAACTGGAGCAAGAATTGTTCTATCTCCAGTTTCTTCAGTTGGAGATATGTCATTATATGATGATTCAACTGGTGGAGGTGGAGTTGTGACAGGAGATTCTGCTCAGATAGAATTTTTAAGAACAGATGATAATACAAAAGGATTTATCTCAAGAATGAGAGCAGGAAAAGATAACGATGCCGATTGTGTCTATGAGAATTATCCTAAAAATGTAAATCCGACAAGATTCAATTATCATTTTATTGGAAGAAAAGGAACATTATCAGATGCTAATTTAAACACTTTCAATGTTGCAATTAGTCATGAAACAGGAAAAACAAAAGCAACTGGAAATGGAACACTTTTTATTGAATTGTGGAGAGATAATTCTATAAGATATACTCAAGCACCATTATATGTCACTGATTCAAGAATACTTTATAATGATGATTCTAAGTCTGGTTCTGTTATTCTTATATCTGGAAGTGGAGCTAATGGTTTTGCTGGAATAGGATATAATTATACTTCTGGCTATGCTGCATACAATGGTGCAACTGCCTATGTCGTAAATGATATCGTTTCATACAATAGTCAGATTTATATATGTATTCAAAATTCAACTGGTAATCTTCCAACTGATAATAATTATTGGTCAATGACATATGTTGGAACAAGTACGTTATTATATGCCACAAATGATACAAGTATAAATCTAGGTGGACATTTATTACCAGATGCCGATAGTACTTACGATATTGGTACAGATGCTTTGAGAATAAGAACAGGATATTTTGATAATATTGATGTTGCTAATGGTGTAGGAGGTGGAACATATGTAGCTGGAGAGGATTTAGATCAAGGAGATTGTGTTTGGATGGCAAAAGGAGATGAAAAATGGTCAATATATCAAAATAGTAAATCAACATATACTGATTATGTCGGAGATGCTATAAAAGTTCAAAAAGTAAAAACAAATCATTGTACAAGATTATATAGTGTTTGGTTACAAAATTATTTTACAGGAGTTTCTGGTACATATGATATAGTTGTTTATGATATGGATCCAGTGACAGGAAGACCAAGAACATTATTAGGTTCAATTACTGGATTAACTCCAACAACTGCTTCTGCTTGGTCAGAATTTGTTTTTGCTTCTGAAATAACTATTCCTCAAAATTCATATATTTTTATTGGAACAGATACAGCAAACATTAACTGGATAAGTCCTGGCTATCATAGAATAAATAGAAATTATAAAAACTATCTTCCTCATGGTGATTTCTATATTTCTGGTGATGGAGGATCAAATTGGACTGGATATGCTTATTGTATATATTTTGCAATGATAGTTAAACCAGTTGCTGATAAAATATATAAAACCGATGGTGATCAATATGCAACAGATACTCCATCTGGATATTATCGACCAACTTTAAATGGTCATCTCGATAAATTTATAGGATGTGTTGTTAGTGCTACAGATAAAGATGCAAACGCAAAAGTTGTTTCAATTGGTTCTGTTGCAACAATTCCTTATGCTTATAAATATGATCATTCAACTGAAGAATTAGTTTCTGGAGTTCATTATAAATTCTGGTCATATGTCAATGAAGGAGATTCAGCGGGATCTAATCCTTTGAGGGGTAAAATATGGAGTTTAACCTCAGGTGAGGATATAGCTTTTATTATGGGAGTAAAAGAAAATGGAACAATGAAAGGATGGATAAGAAGATTATATAGTACAAAATTACAAGCAGTATTAGCATCTCACTAAAAAATAGTATATAATAAAAATAACATGGCAAACGATACAATTCAAAAATGGACAATAAAATCCCCGACATTGAAAGAATTTGTATATGAAGGAAAAGAAAGTTCGGCAAAAGCATTATCTGCTTCAGTAAAAGGAACATATTCTTTGGTTGGTTCAACTCCAGCAAAAACTACTTCTGTAGTAGAAACACCAGCAAAGACTACTACTTCAACAACTACATATGTTGATCCTAAAACTGGTAATACTTATCCATCTAAACAATGGATGATTGATAATATTAAAAATCTTCCTGAGGTTCAAAAAGCATATCCTGAGTTAATGGGTGGTACAACAGGAACTACAACACAAAAAACAACAACACAAGAAAATAATAATAATATTTCTCTTCCTGCTAGCCAAGTAGATACTACAAGTTTATCTTATAAGCAGTCTTTAGCTGATTCAGCTAATGCTGAAGCTACAAAGATATTCCAAGAAATGGAAGATAAAGATTTAGCTTCTGTTGATACAAGAGAATCAACTAAGATTCTTAATGAATTAAAAGAACAGATTACAAAAGCTGAAACAGTAGAAGAACCAGCATCTCTTGTCGAACAATATAAAGAAGAAAGAGCCAATCTAGGAGTAGATCCCCTTCAAGATGAATATGATAGTCTTCAAAGCGAGATAGATACTATCAATACAACATTATTAACTGAAGCGGCCAAAGCGGGAGAACAACTTGTTTCTACTAGAGAGATATCAAGAAGTAAAGGAAAATTACAGACTGAAGCTGAAAGCAGAATAGCTTTATTAAATGTTCAGAAAAATGCTGTTGCTACACAATTAAATAATAAGCTTAGCACATTAGAGACAATAATGAATTTGACTCAGCAAGATTATGCTTCTGCATCAGAATATTACAATAATCAGATTGAATTAAAGACTAGTTTATATAATGTTGTTAATGGAATAGAAGAAGCAGAACAAACAACAGAAGAAAAAGCTAAGTCTAGCGCAACAGCCAATCTAACTACTCTTCAAAATAGTTTAAAAAATTCAGGAGTTACTTATGATCAACTAACTGATGCTCAAAGATTAAGTATTGCAAAACTAGAGATTCAAGCAGGATTGCCTTCTGGTACAACAATGTTATTTATGCAAAACAAACCCGATGCTGATATTTTAACTACATCGACTAGCTATGATGCAGATGGAAACCAACAGACAACTATTATTTATAAGGACCCTAAAACTGGAAAAGTAGGGGCTATGGAAGTTGTTAAAACTGGAGGAGTGAAACAAGAAACAACTAAACCTACTAATTCAGAAATTAAAGATAATATTGAATCACAACTTAAAGAAAAAAATGCTTTTGGAGAAGATGGTAAAGTAGCATGGGAAACATATCTTTCAATGATAAAATCTTGGGTTAATGATGGAGGAACTGAAAAAGAATTTTATATCAATTTTCCAATCAATCAATATCTAGACTCAGGTAATCAAAAATTATATAATAGTTCTATAAATAACGAATCTAATCCATTCGGTTAAAAATGGCAATTGAAATTAAACCATTGTCAGAAAAGAAGAGCAAGACAGTAATGAGTGAAATATATGTTCCTAAAAAAATTCAAGAAGAACCTAAAGTTTTTGAATCTAAAATTGAGATAAATAAGAAAACTGCTCAAGAATTATTCAAACAACCAGAAACTATCTATGGCCAGAAACAGACGACATCTGTTTTAAAGGATACAACAAAGAAGGTTGATTTATCTAAATATAAGGGAATGACTCCTACAGAAATAGTTAAAACTAAGATAGGAGAAATTGGAGAGGCTGGTTCTAATATCGGAAAGTCTATTATTTTAAGTATTCCTCAATCATTTTACCAAGGAACAAAAGCACTATTCGAGAGTGAAGATTCTAAGGTTAGTAATTTATCTAATCCAGCAGTAAAAGCTGTTTATGAAAAAGTAAAGAAAGAAAAAGGAGAACAAGCAGCTGAAGAATTTTTATCTGCTCCACTAGGAGAAGGAGTTAAAGAATTAGATAATAAAATAAAAGACTTAGTTAATAAACCTATCGTTAAGTTTTCCAATGATGTTCTTGATATATTAGATAATAGACAGCAAACATTATTAAAAGATATATTCGATGAAAAAGAAGGATTATCCAATCCTGCTGAATATTCTTATACCATAGCATCAGGAGCTGTTTCTTTAGTAGAAGCTATTGGAATATATGCTTTAACTAAAAATGCTAATATTACAGCAGGAGTATTAAGTTCTGCAGAAGCTACTTCAGTATATCAACAAGCTAGAGATTCAGGAAAAACACCATCAGAAGCAAGAAAATTAACTGCTCAATCGGGAGTAGGAACTTTCTTATTAGAAAAAATAGGACTTGATTATTTATTCAAAACAAAGATTGGAGGTAAATTATTAAATGCTGTTAAAACTTCTTTTGTTGAAACTGCTCAAGAAGAAGGTCAAACAGTATGGCAGAACGCAGTAGCTAAAAATGGATATGATAAATCAATAGGGTACTTTGATGGATGGTGGGAAACAGCAGTCGCTATCGCTATACCTTCTTTCGGAGCAGGTATGATAAATTATTCCAAAATTGATAATCAAAGGACTAATCTCGTCAAAGATGTACAAAAGAAAACAGGTTCTAGTTTAGAAGAAGCTAGTAAATTTGTTAATAATTTAGAAGATAAGATTGTTTCAGAATCAAAGAATATAGTTGAAAAACCTATTAAGACTAAACAGGTAGAAGGCCAGATTGGACAGATGGTAGATGCTACTGAGACTTTAGATGTCTCGACTGGTAAAATAACCACTGCTAAAGAGGCAGAAATAGCCCCTGTTGAAGAGATAACAACAGAAGAGGAGATTACACCAACTAAGGAAGAAAAGGATGTAGAGGGAGAGTTTATTCCTAGGGAAGAAGTTAAGATAGGAGATAATGTTATTATAAAAACTAATGAAGGAAACGATATTGTGGGAACTGTTGAAAATATAGGAATTTTAGATACTGGCACAAAAGTAAAGGCTGGAAATGAATATACAACCATAAATGAATCATTACGAAAAAATACAAGATATATCCAAGTTAGAAATTCTAAAGGAGAAGTAGAGCAAGTTAATATAAAATCTCCTGGATTAGAAGTATATAGACAAAAAACTTTAGAAACTGAAATTAAGCCTTCGGAATTAGAATTGATTAAAGAAGTCAAGAAATATAAGAGTGCTGAGGAGTTTGCAGATAACAACGATTTAATTTTTCAAGGAAGAAAACAAGGTGCAGGAGAATCTTCATTTTGGACAACCAATTTAGAAGAAGCTAAAAGATATTCTGGAGAAAATGGAACAATAAATGTATCAATATTTTCTGATATGCCAAATGATTTAAAAATGGGATTATCAAAAAAAGAATATATATCACAAATAAATCCACATATAAGTGTAAATAAAGAAAGACAACCACAAATAATAGGAAAAATAAATCCCAAATCCCAACTTACCGACATATGGAATAAGGCAAACATTAAAGAAATATCAACTAAGGCTGGAACAATTATTAAATATAAAGGAGAGGATTATACTATCCTTCAATCTTGGTCTAATAGTGAAGGAATAGGAATTTTATCAATTCAAAATAATGAAACAAAGAAAAGAAGAAATATTAAAGAATCAGAAATACAAAAAGAAACATTACCTCTAAAACAAACAAAAGAATTTAAAGAAAAATACAAAAAAGAACTTGAAGAAATTACTTTCGAAAAACCTAAGAAGAAACAAAAAGCTGGTGGTGTTCTTGGATTTAATCCTAAGAATACTTTAGAAAATCCTAAATCTCCTGAATTTAAAAAGGAAACAGACAAGATTATTAAACGATCTGAAATAGCAAAAGAGATTACAGAAAAGTTTGGTTTTGCTTTAAGAACTGGAAAATACAAAGGCAAAGCGATTGGTATTTATAAGGTTGGAAAAGAAATCATTAGAATCAAGAGTGGAAATATTCAAACTCTTGCTCATGAAATAGGACATTATATAGATGAAAAATTCCCTGGAGTATTTTCTTCCAACATTAAAAATAGTGAATTAAAACCATTACTTGAAGAATATGGAAAGGAAAATGTTAATAAACACAAAGAAGCCTTCTCAGAATTTTTAAGATTCTATATTGCAGAACCTAACAAGGCTAAATCAAAAGCTCCTATATTCTATAAGTCTTTTGAAAAATCATTGGAAAAACTTCCTGAAGTTAAAGAAGCTATTTTAACCATGCAACAAGATTACCAAAGATGGTTATCTATGCCTTCTGTTTCAAAAGTATTAAGTCAGATTTCAGAGAAAGAACAACAAGAAGGAATCGGAGAAAAGATATCAGGAACTATTGAAAAGATTTATGAATCTACTTTAGATGATTTATACCCGATTAAGAAGTATGTTGAATTAGCTAAAAAAGAAGGAATAGAAATACCAGATGAAGAAAATCCATATGTCTTGGCCAGAGTACAAAAAGGTTTTACTTCTAAGGCTAATGTATTTTTAGAAAAAGGAACATTTAATAAAAAGTTTTGGGTTTATAAAAATGGTAAAGCTACACCAGTATTTACTGGCAAAGGATTGAGACAGATATTAAATCCTATAGCTAAGAAGAAAGGTGGATTGCAAGATTTATCTGTTTATTTAATTTCTAAAAGAGCTGTTGATCTTAATAAAAGAGATATAATGACTGGAATATCAACAATAGATGCTAATAATGCAATAAAAGAATTAGAAGCAAAGTACCCAGAATTCAATCAAGCATCTAAAGATATATATGATTTTCAAGATGCTGTTTTGGAATATGGAAAACAGTCTGGCCTTTACGATGATAAATTTTTAGAAACTATAAAAGAAAAGAATAAAAACTATGTTCCTTTTTATAGGGTAATGGAAGACCTACAATCAGGTGGATATTTTGGAAAAGGATATGGTAATGTAGGAAAGAAAATTAAAAGGATAAAAGGTTCTGAAAAAGAGATTATCAATCCTCTCGAAAGCATTGTAAAGAATACCTATGTAATTTTGGAAGCAGCTGATAGAAATAGTATTGCTTTATCAATGTATGATTTATCAAAAAAGAATGCAGAATTAGGAAAAATGTTTGAAGAGATACCTAGTCCGATGTCTAAAGTTGCCTCAGTTAGTGTAGAAGAATTAAAGAATACTTTTGGCGATGGAGTTCTATCAACAATGAGTGAAGAAGATCAGAATAAAGTATTAAATATATTCAGACCATCTGCTTTTATTTCTGCTAAGGAAAATATCACTTCTGTTTTAGTCAATGGAAAACCTAAATATTTTCAAGTTGACCCTGATTTATATAGATCGATGATGGCAACTGAAAGAGAAGACATGGGAGTAATCATGAAAATATTATCTACTCCCGCACAATGGTTAAGAGCAGGTTCTATTTTAGCTCCTGAATTTGTTATCAGAAACCCACTTAGAGATTTAACTACTGCTTGGGTTTATTCAAGATATGGGTTTGTTCCATTAGTTGATAATGCAAAGGCCATCGCTTCTATGATTAAAAGAGATGATATATATTATCTTTGGAAAATGGGAGGAGGAGAACAAGCAGCATTGACTTCTTTAGATAGAACAAGTTTGAAAGGAAGTTTTGAAGAGATAGCAAAAGGAAAACAATTTACCGATTTCATTAAAAATCCTGTTGAAGCTTTAAGAATATTAAGTGAAATATCTGAAAAGATGAATAGAATTCCTGAAGCAGCAAAAGCAATTAAATTAGGAAAATCCCCTATTGAAGCTGCATATGCTTCTAGAGATATTACTTTAGATTTCGCTAAAGGTGGAACTACTGGAAGAGCCATTAACAGAATCATTGCTTTTTGGAAAGCATGGGCTTTGGGTTGGGAAAAACTTTATCAGAATATGAAATTAAGGCCAGTACAGACAACAACAAAAGCAGTAATGGCAATTACATTACCTTCTATTTTATTATGGTTAGCTAATCACGATGACGAAAGATATAAAGAAATTCCTCAATGGCAGAAAGATATGTTTTGGATAATTATGACAGATGATAAAATATATAGGATTCCTAAACCATTTGAGCTTGGATTGATATTTGGTTCTATTCCTGAGAGGTTCCTTGATTTTATGTATGATAAAGACCCTAAGGCAATAAAAGAATTAGTACAAACAATATTATTCGAACAAGCTCCTGGGGTTGTTCCGACAGCATTAGAGCCATTGATTGAGAATTGGTCTAACTACGATTTCTTTACAAAGAGACAGATTGTTTCTGATAGTCTTTCAAGCCTTCCAGCATTTGCTCAATACAATACTTCAACATCTGAAACAGCAAAAATATTGGGAGAGAAAGTTGGTCTATCTCCTTTAATGATTGATAATATTTGGAATGGATATACAAGTAGTTTGGGAAAATATGGAATAGATGCGATTGATTCAATATTGGTCCATACTGGAATTGCAAAGATTCCAACAGAACCAACAAAGAGACCAGAAGATACAGCCATACTAAGAGCATTTTTAGTAAAGCCTCCAATTGGTTCTAATTCTGAAAGTGTTAATACTTTTTATGATAAATTGAATGAATATCAACAAGGAGAAAAATTATTGAAATTTTATATAAAAGAAAATCAAGAAGAAAAGTTTAATAAGTACAAGGAAGCGCATCCTGAAATAAACTTCCAGTACGATTATAAGGAAAAATCATGGTATTCTGTCCCTGCAAGATACTACCGAAAGATCGCTGATACTATGAGCGAAGGAAGAGCCAAAGAACATGAGGTATATATCTCTAAAGATTTGACCGCTGATGAGAAGAGAAAGAAAATTGACGAGATAGAAACTATCATAACCGAGATGGCTCAAGAGACATTAAAACTAGATAAAGAACAAAATGAAAAGTAGTTTTTCAGGCGGTACTTTATTTATAGTTTTAATTATGTCGATATGGTTAATATCTGGAGTATATTTCTTATTACAAGTAATGACTGGAAATCCTCCACCCTATTCAACAGGGGGAAGTAGAATGTATATCGAACAAGATTATTAAATAAATTAAAATGGAACAACAAACCGAAAACAACATAAAACCAGATTTTCAGACATTATTTATAATGGTTGGAGAAATTAAAGGAACATTGGCCGAGGTTAAAGACCAGTTGAAAACTGTGACGATTGGACATGATAAAAGGATAAATTGTTTAGAAAGCGATACTGCTAATATGAAAGGACAGGCTGGGGTTATTGGAGGAGTAGTTTCTCTAATCGTTTCTGTTATCAGTATTGCTATAGCATACTTTAAAGGTAATTAAATATGTCAACATTAGATTTAATTTTGAATCTTATCAATCTATGTTTTGCTTGGTTAAAGTTATATTTAGGTATAAAAGAGACTAAGATTGATTCAAGAGAAATCATTGATTTATTAAGGAATTCTATAGGGATAGAGGCAACTAATATTGAAACATCAGACAGGATATATTATACTACAGATATAGAGACTTGGAAGAAAATATTTGATATTGAATGGATTAAGAAAAGAGTATGGACCGAAAGATTTGATTGCGATAAATTTAGCAGAATAGAAGTTGGCCATATTCTCGAAGCATATGATCTTAATTCAATCGGAGAGGCAAGGGGAATGGCCTATAATGCAGAAACACTAGAGGCCATCGAAGAACACTCTTTCAATATCTTTTGGGATAATGTAAAAAATGTTTACATCCAAGAACCGCAGACTGGAAAATTAGTTTTATTTGAGAAAGGAAAACCTCTAAGAATTGACAATATTTTGTATGGCATAAGAAAGATAAATATATGAACTTTAGAAATATGTTAATCACAATATTAGGAATTATGACAGGACAAAAAAATTACGAGAACTTTAGATTCGATCTTGGCAAAAAAGAGTCTGGAAACGATTATCATGCCAAAAATACCCTAGGATACTTAGGGAGGTACCAATTTGGTATGGCTAGATTGGCAGATTTTGGCCTTTGCGAGAGGGTTTCAGAAGGATATAGTAATAACTCCTTCAAATGGGCTAAAGGCTACTCAGAGGACACATTTTTGACCAACGAGGTACTTCAAGATGAGATATTCGATAAACACGTTGCAGACCTTGTAAAAAGAATACAGAAATATCAAGGTAGTATGATCGGAACAGTCCAGTATAAAATATATATTACTTTATCGGGAATGGTTGCTGCATCTCATTTAGGAGGATATGCTTCAGCTAGAGATTTTATCAAGTATGGTAAAATAACAGTTGATTCAAATGGAACTTCGATTAAGGATTATCTTTTATCTTTTTCAGGTTATGATTTAAAAAAGGTCGATAATCAAAATAATGATTAAAAAAATGTTAGATTTTTTTGAAGATGATTTAGATTTAGATATTGACGAAGAAGAAGATAATGATTTCGAAGAGGATGAAGATTTAGATGATGAAGACATATTTGACGATGATGACGATGACGAGTTAGATTAGTTATAAATAATAATAAAAACATGAATATCAAAGGATTATTTCAATCGAGAACTTTCTGGACATTTATTGCTTTGTTTATAATCAATGGAGTCAGTGGAGTTAGAGATATGATTCCTGGAGATTATTTAGGAGTAGTTGATGGAATATTAACTATTCTTGGTATTTACTTTAGAGCCAATCCAAAAACTAAATAAAGTTTGATAAAATATTCCTAACCTTTTTGTTGACTTTACCAAAATGTTAGAATATTTTGTAGAAAAATATAATTACCCAGATTAAATCTGGGTTTTTATTTGACACAATTTATTAAAGGTTTTAAAATAAAATCAGGACATTCACATTTGAATAGTCCAGGATGATTAAAATGAAAAAAGATTGGTACTGGTGGCACGTAGATTTAATGGAAACAACTCGTATGCTCAATGACCATGCAGATTTTATAACCTATGTACATTTACTAGGTTGGAAGTCTGGTATTAAGCCAAGCGAAATCAAAGGAGGTAGGAATGGATAGGCAATCGTGGCTCTTAAAAGAGCAGAATAGATATTGCGACATTATTGATCAACTCCAAAGAGATTACAATGAAATGGACAACCAAATGAATGGACTCCATAAACAGATTGAATCTCTTAATAAGGAGATTGAATTTCTCAATAATGAGATGACTAATACAAGAAATAGAATTGTGAGTAATGAAAAGAAAATATGTCGAATCAACAAGGCATTAAGAGACAAAAACCCTCCAGAAATCTTCAATCCAAAAGACTACGAAGGAGATGTTTCCAATGTGTAGAATTGGATATTGTCCTATTTGCAGAGAAGATGGACTTGTTCTAACAAAACATCACAAATGGCGAAGAGCTGTTTGGAGTAGGAACAAGAAGAAAAATGGCAAAGTGATCTGGATATGCAGACCGTGCCATGACAGAGTTGAGCAGGAGATTACTTTCAGGGAAAATCATTTGCTACATCAGCATCCTGAAATATACATCGAAACTCTTAATGAGTTTTTGAGGAGTGGTTATGCAAGTAATTACAGCAACTAAATCGGAACAGGTTATCTGGTGGAATAACCATTGGACAAACTATGACCAATTTGTAAAAGAATTGCTCGGAGAAAATGGAGAGGAAAAACCCTCTCCTTTAAATCTATCCAAAAATTATAATATCTACTCAACTTGATAAAATTTGACAAAAAAAACAAACTAAATTATACTACAATTACTAATATTTAAAATAAAAATAATATGGCCCAAAAAAGAATGTTTTCGTTAGATATAATTGATAGTGATGCTTTCTTAGATATGCCAACAAGTTCTCAACTTCTTTATTTTCATCTTGCCATGAGAGCTGATGATGACGGATTTATTGATAATCCTAAAAAGATAATGAGAATTGTAGGAACTGCCGAAGATGATTTAAAATTATTATTAGCTAAAAGATTTTTACTATCATTTGAAAGTGGGGTGGTTGTTATTAAACATTGGCTTATACATAATTATATTGCTAAAGATCGTTATACTCCTACTAAATATTCAGAAGAAGCAAAAATGTTATCAGTTAAAGAGAATAGAGCGTATACAGACCGTATACAGAATGTATACAAGTTGTTGTCTCAGTATAGAGTAGTAAAGAGTAGTAAAGTAAAGAGTAGTAAAGATAAGATTGAAAAAATAACCTCTAAATTTATTTTTAAAGGAATGCCTTGTATTTATGATTCTAGGAAAAGAAAATATTTAGCTTTAGATAATAATGAATGGCTTGAAGTAGATGATCGTTTTATTAGTGAGATTAAAGATAATAAATAATATGAAGATATCAAGATATAAAGAAGAAAAGAATTTTAAGATTAAAAAGAAAGCATTAGCTTTACATAAAGAAGGATTAACATTAAGAGAAATTGGTCCAGTCGTTGGAAAAAGCTATGAATGGGTTAGAACTAGCATTAAAGAATTGACATCACTTGACAAAAAATAATCAAGGGTATAAAATATAAATATAATAATAAAACAGAAACGATATGGCTTACGCAAGAAACGTACAAGCAAAAATAGACAAGAAAAGAAAAGAGGCAATCTTTGAATTAGTCGGTTCAATTATTGCTGCTATTCTTTTCTTTTTTGTTATCTATTTAATTGCTTTTGTACCAGTAATAATGAATTGGAAACTATATGAGTAAATATAAAGACGTAATTGGGAAATTTATTATCGATGATAATGTCGATCTAGAAACTGTAATTAGAACCATAAATATTGATTACAAGGTTGATAGAATAGCCTTAGCAGTAGAAAAAGAACCAGACCTATTCTTTATTGAAAAGATTGACCACGAGTTAGAAAAAGAAAAAGAAGAACAAAAATTAGAAGAGCCAACATTTTTAAGAAAATCTAAATTAAAAATACATGACATCGGAAGACCTTGAAATAATAGACAAGTTAAATGAGCCAGAACCAGAAGAAGATTCAGTTAATATAAATAAAAGAGAAAGATAAAAATAAAGAAATGAAATTAGAAAAAACAAAACCAATAGGTAGTGAGAATCAGTTAGCAGTTGTTTTAAATGAAATGTATTTAAAGCAGATCAAGAATTTTTTTGGAGATAATAATAAGGCCTTAAAATTCTTATCAGGAGTTAGAGCAGCTGTTCAAAAGAATCCTAAGTTGCTTGAGTGTACAGCTGAATCAGTTATAAATTCTTTTATGACCATGGCTCAACTAGAACTAATGCCTTCAGATGTATCTGGGGAAGCCTATGTTCTTCCTTATGATAACAATAAAAAGATTGGAGATAAGTTTGTAAAAGTTAAAGAAGCTCAATTCCAACTAGGTTATCAAGGACATATAACTCTTTTATATGGAGCTGGTGTTCAAAGTGTTGTTTGTGAAATAGTCAGAGCTAATGATAAATTCAGTTTAGTAAATGGAAAAATCAATCACGAAATAGATATTTTTAAAAGTAACGAGGAAAGAGGAGCGCCAATTGGAGCATACATGATTGCTATAGTTAATGGTCAATCAATATGTAAAGCAATGAATGCAAAAGATATTCTTAAAATGGGAGAAAGATATTCTAAATCTTACAAGTCAGATTATAGTCCCTGGAAAGCATCAAACGATTTAGAGTTATGGATGTGGAAAAAGACAGTTTTAAAGCAAGGATCTAAAATGTGTCCAAAGAATGAGAAATTAAACTTAGCTTTGAATCTTGATACTGTCGCTGATAGTACATTAGAGAAGATAGAAGCTATGGCAGATGAAAGTGAATTAAAAATGGGTAAATTATTAAAAGAACCAGAAAATCATGAAGAAACAAACTCAAAAAAGAAGAAACCAGTTGAAGACCCGAGCCTTAAAACGATTGACATCAATGCCGATTGTGAAGAGGTTAGAGAAGGAAGAGAAGGATAGTGGATATGAAAACTTTCCTCTCGATCATTATTCTTATAGTTCTTTCACAAAGTTTAGTAGTAATCCTTTAATGTTCAAGGTAAATAATATCAATGGAGACATGATTGATACATTAGTATCTCCTAATAATGTTTTAGGAAAATCTTGCCATAAAGGATTCGAAAGATATTTTAGTCTATTAAGAGATGGATTAGAAGAAGGAGAAGCTATAAAGCAAGGACATGATATCGGCAAAGAATATTTAGATGGTTATTCAGATGGATTCATTGAGTACAATACTCTTGTTCAAGATAGATCTAAGCTTGAAGAGAAATATGCTTTCTGTTTCTACAAATTTATTAGTGAAATATCTTTCAAAAAAGAGATAAAGAAAATACTATTGATTGAGGAGATGTTAAAATTCAAGGTTCAGATTAACGATAGAATATTACCAATTCCATTAAAAGGTTCTCCTGATTTAGTTTATGAAGATACTGAAGGAAAAATAATAATTAAGGATTATAAGATTACTGGAAGATATTCAGATGCAGATTCAATTGATGGTCCCAAGTTAGTTCAGGCGGTATTCCTTTATTTCTTAACATATGCTTCTTTAGGAAAACCTCCATACGCAATAGACTTTGAAGAGTTTAAGATATCAGAGAATAAGGATAAGAGCAGACAGACAAAATCATATAGAATTGTATTCTCTGATAATCCTTTAATGTTCGATTTATTCTATAGACTATATGATGATATCACAGATGCTTTAATGGGTAAGCAAGTATATGTTCCTAATATGTTTGCAATTTTTGATAAAGAAGTTTCATTACTATCATATATCCATCGTCTTGATCAAGAAGATGTTAGAGAAAGAGAATTTAAGAGAATGAAGGTTGATAATATTACCGATTTCCTTAAAAAGAAGATTCAAAATACAGGAGCCATGAAGAAGTATTTAGAAACTGTTTCTAAAAACTTTATCTCAGCTAAGACATTAAACTATAAAGATATGCAGATAGAAGAAAAAATTAAATATAAGTTAGGAGAACATGGATTGGGAGTGGAGTTTGTTGATAAGATTTCAGGATTTAATATTACTCTATACCGATTTGAGCCATCAATAGGATTAAAGATGTCTAAGTTAGAATCTTATGTTAAAGATATTGAGCAAGTAATGGCTGTTTCAGGTATAAGAATATTGGCTCCAATTCCTAATTCTGATTTAGTAGGATTCGAGATTCCTAATTCAGAAAGAAGTTTTCCTACTAAATTACCAATTGGAATGGGATTCAGTCTAGCAATTGGAGTAGATGTTAATGGAGATACTTATAGACTTGATATTAGAGAATGTCCGCATCTATTAGTTTCTGGTACAACTGGTTCGGGAAAGTCTGTTTGCATAGGATCGTTGATTAAACAGATTAAGTCCTTAGATTCAAAAGAAGTATTCTTGACGTTATTAGACCCTAAAATGGTCGAATTACAGCCATATAGCGATGGTAGTAATGTTGTATATAAATCAAGTATAATGGAGATAAAAAAAGAATTAAAGAATCTTTGCGGTGCCATGGATGCTAGATATAAAATATTCCAGGAAAAGAAAGTCAGGAATATCGAAGAATATAATCAAAAGTTTGGAAAGATGCCTTATAATTTTGTCTTCATAGAAGAGTTTGGAGATATCATTATGAGCGATCTAAAAGAAACAATTATAGTTCCAACTGGTAAAAAGAATAAGAGAGGAGAACCAGAAATGAAGATTGAAAAGCTTAGTGTTTCAGATGAAATTAAAAGATGTATTATAATTTTAGCTCAGAAGGCTAGAGCTGCTGGAATACATTTAATTATCACAACACAAAGACCTTCAGTTAGAATTGTTTCTGGAGAGATTAAAGCAAACTTTCCTACAAGAATAGCATTCAGAACAGCATCGGCAACTGATTCTAATATTATTATTGATCAACCAGGAGCCGAGCAATTATTAGGTAAAGGAGATATGTTGGTTCTTAATCCTAATAGAAAAGGATTAGAAAGATTACAAGGATATTTTAACTAATAACATGAAAATAATATTAAAAGCATTTGGAAAATTAAAGAGTGAGCCGATTGATGTTCCAGAAAATACAACCTCAAACTTTGATTTAGTATTAACTCAACCAATTCAATGTTTTTCAACAAGACAAGGAGAAGATATTCCTTTAATGGATAAAGATTTAATAAAGAGATGTAGGTTTGAATGGGTTGGAAAATACGAAAATGATTGTAGAATATATCAATTAACTGAAATTTAACTAATTTAAAATAAATAAAATATGATAACATTACAAGAAGAATTATTATTTTGTACCTGTATGATAATTTCTACCTTATATACTTTAGGAAAACAAAAATGGATGGCATTAGGATTTCTTATCTTAGCAATAATAATTTCTAATCAACTATTATGACTAAACAATAAATAATATGGAAAAATTAAAATTATTAGATATTCAATCTTACCCCCTAGAATGTAAGCAACAGATTGAAGATAAAATCAACGAGATAGTAGAAGAAAAAAATCAACAAGACGAGATAAACAAAAAGTTAGTCGAGAACATAGATAAAATATTATCATTTCTTAATCTTTAAAAAATATATGAACACAAAAGAAGAATTTTTAGAAGAAATATATGAATAAATTAAATATTTCTCAAATAATAAACAAAGTTAAGCCAGAAGATGGATGTGGTAAATATCTATATTTTACAAAAGAATTAGGAGATAGAGAGATGGTTCTTTGTGGCAAGAGAGATTATCAATATCATAAAGATTTATTTGTTCAGTGTGAAAATTGTAAAAATAAAAAATAAAAGGATATGAAGATAGAAACAAGAATAGATAATATGCTTTATAAATTGATGCTTCTTTTTGAAAAGTATAAAGGAGAAAAAGGGAATACTCAATTTTATATTAAAAGATATTTCAAAGAATGTCTTTATAAAGCTTATAAAAAAGGAATAAGTGATAAGACTAATCTAATAAACAAAGTATAATAATATGACAAAGAAAGAAAAGAAAATATATTGGTATCCGGCAAAGTTAATTGAGGACCCATTGACAGGAGAGGTTTATGTATTGATGTATGGAGGAAGTGGTAGGGTTAGATTTGTTAGAGCGACAGAGATACAATCTCCAATTTGGAGCGAGAATATATTTAAGGAAAATATAAGTAAAGGAGTTTAATAAACATATGAAGAAATCAAGATGTTGTAGAGCAGAAGTAATAAAAGCCGAAGATAATGGAAAAGTTTACGGTTATGTTTGTGAAAAATGTTCCAAAGAATGTGACACCATAGAAGAAGTGCAAAATGAAGAGAAGGTAGATGTTTCAGGTGTTTTATATGAAACTAAATTATCAGGAATGTTTGAAGGAGAAAAAATGATTACTTATATAGACCACGAAGGAGAGATTAAGAATGCTACTGTTTTAGTTGAAGGCAAAAAGCCAAGTCCTTTAATTTTAACAATCTCGGAAGCAATCAGTAAGGCAAGTAGAGAAGAGAAGAAGACAGCTACCGAATTGATGGTTAATGATATGCAAGAAGAAGAGTATTACAGAATTAAGCACACCCCCACCCAACCAGAGAAGGAGTGGAAAGAGATAGAGGAAATAATTAGTGATATGGTTAATCATCTTTCTGACGAAATTAGAGTAGATTATTATGAAGAACACGCAAACAAACTAATTAAAGAAACTTCAATCAAAATCCAATCCCTTCTATCTCAAAAAGATAGGGAATGGGAAAGAAAATTAAAAAACGATTACATTAAATTGTCTTCCGAAGAATATGTAGACGGTTGGAGAAGAAATGATAGAGCAAGCGGAGGGAAGCACTATATAAATAAAAGATTAGATAAAGAGATTTTTATAGATTATAGTGGAGGTGCAAGAATAATGAAGATTGGAGAAGGAAGGTGGGAAAAGTCTATTAAAGTTAATAAGTCAGACAAATTAGAAGACATAATTAAAGAACTATTAAAATAAAAATATGGACACATCAAACTGTTTACAAAAGAAGCCAAACGGAAAATGGGAGCCAGCCGAAGAAGAACCATATTATCGCAACCTAAGAGAGAGAGTGCTTTGTTTTCTGGGATTACATTCTTGGGTATTTAATTGCTGGAATCATAAGTGGAGTTGTTTCAGATGTGGCAAAGAAAAACCTTGCAAATGCACGATACACCCTTGCAAGCATTATAAGTAAAGCCATCTTAAAGCCGACCAAATAATAAATAATAAAGAGATTATGGAAAAAGAAATAGGATTTAGAATAGCAGAGATATTAGACTTAATAACAGATTTATTTATCAAAGGAGTTGGAATAGCTTTTATATTCCAAGGTTGTTATTTAAGTGCTTGTATCTGTTTCGGAATGAGTGGAATATGGTCAGCTTGTTCTATGTTCGCAAGATATGCCTATAAAAATAAACATTTATTTTACTAATATGACCAACCAACTAATAGAGGAGAAAGTAAAACATAATTTAGATAATCACGCTTGTTATTGTTATTTAGGACTTTTTAAATATTGGTTATATAAATTATTAAGAAAAATATGAACAAAAAAATTATATTTAGTAATTGGATAAAATATGATAAAAAGAGTTGGATTGATGATATGAGGAGGGCATTAGACGATATAGAACAAAATAATGGAGAAAATGTTTATGATATTTTAGAAGATTATTACGAAGAAACCTCCCTTAATGAAGTAGTGGATGATGTATTAGAAAAATATACTCAATATTTTTTAGATAATGGATATTGTGATACAGATGTATTTTTTGAAAAACCAACAGCAATAGAAAGATTTAAAGAAGAAACCAAATGAAAGACTTATGGATAAACTTTACCAAAGAAGTACTTTTACCAGAACATTGTGGCTATTTAAGATTTAAGATTAAGAAATTACTCAAAGAATGGGGAGAGAAAGAATATCAGCAAGGATTTATAGATGGCTCCGAAACAACAGGAAGAATAGCTCAAGAAATGACAATGGGAGTTTCTCAATGGTTAGAATACGGTAAGAATATAGGATATTATGATTACTTTAAGAAAGATGTTGAGGAAAAGATAAGATTA